>OGCL01001390.1_pt1 | contig 20931 bp, 21 predicted proteins | sample 1570041 | NCBI WGS metagenome assembly OGCL01 (sample SAMN06266162, study PRJEB24511) | hot springs metagenome | isolation source: Hot spring water | place: South Africa: Limpopo | collected 2015-06-22
CGGCTGCGTCTTTCCAACGCCGGCCTGCGTCTGATCGACAAGAACGGCATCGATGCCGTGCTGGCCGATCTGCGTGCGCGCGGTGAGATCTGAGGGGATAGACCATGGCAAAGGGCGGACGCGAAAAGATCAAGCTGGAGTCCACTGCGGGCACAGGTCATTTCTATACCACGACCAAGAACAAGAAGACCATGCCGGAAAAGATGTTGATCAAAAAGTACGACCCCAAGGCGCGCAAGCACGTCGAGTACAAAGAGACCAAGCTCAAGTGAGCGCCACCGGGGACGGGCTGTGCCCGCCCCGCGAGTGGGCGCGAGAAACACCTGGGGCCGTCGGTGTGTCTCCTGGACGCCGACCCAGCCCCCGCACGGAAACCCCGCCCAAGCGGGGTTTTTCGTTGCCGGTTTATCCCTTCGCTCATCTGCGGTTACCTTGAAAGTCGCAAGCGCGACTCACGACGCTCCCCCCCTCGGGGGGAGGGGCGGGGGGAGAGGGACCGTTCATGGCCATCGCCTGCGCCTTTCATCGGCAGGGGTGGTCATAGGGCCATGAACGGTTAGGCTGTAGTGCAGGCTTCAGTCCGACGGGTTGAGTGTCGGACTGAAGCCTGCACTACAGCCTAATGGACGATCCGGGATAAACTGGACAGGTTTCTAGTCCAATAAGTTCGTTGCCCTGTCCCATGGCATCGGCCGCCCTTTTTCTCGTCTGCGTCATCGCCTACCTCGTCCTGGCCGTACTGTTCTGGCCGGGATACGGCATGTGCTGCAAGAGAGGCGGCGCCACTTGGCTGTTGCCCCTGCCGCCGTTCTTATTGCATGCCTATCTGCTCTATCAGGACGTATTCACGGGCCCTGGTATCGCCCTCGGGTTCGCCGTCTCGCTCTCGGCGGTCGCTGCCCTGACGGTGCTGGTGCACAGCATCGCCGCGTTGCGCTATCCGCTGGGGGGGTTGGTGGGGCTGGTGATGGCCTTCGCCGGGGTCACGGTCGGCCTGCATGGGGTCATGCGCGATGCAACGCCCGTGCCCCACAGCGACATGCCGGCCTTTGGCGCCCATCTGGTCATGGCCTTGACCGCCTACAGCCTGTTCACCATCGCGGCCTTGCATGCCTTGCTCATGGCGGCGGTGGAAAAGCACCTGCACAAGCCGGTGCCGCCCAGGCTGGTCACCGCATTGCCGCCCCTGCTCACCCTGGAGCGGCTGCTGTTCAACCTGATCGGCGTCGGCTTCGTGTTGCTGACCCTCACCCTCGTCTCCGGCGGTATGTTCGCCGAAGAACTGTTCGGTCGGCCCTTGCCCTTCAATCACAAGACCGTATTCGGTGTCACCTCCTGGCTGGTGTTCGGCGGGCTGCTCGTCGGTCGCCGGGTCTATGGTTGGCGGGGACGCATGGCGATCTACTGGACCCTGGCTGGATTCGTGTTCCTGCTGCTGGCCTATGTCGGGGTGAAGTTCGTCCTGGAGGTCGTCCTTGGACGGTCTTGACACTGGCTCGAGTGGACAAGAGACTAGGCCACACGCCTTGACCGCACCCTCCGCTTGGACGAGATCCCCTTAGGCGCCCTGGTCGCCGCCCTGGTCCTGCTCCTCATCCTGTCTGGATTCTTCTCCGGCTCGGAAACGAGCATGATGGCGGTCAACCGCTACCGTCTCAGACACCTTGCCCAGACCGGGCACGGCGGTGCCAGGCTGGCCGAGTGGCTACTGGCCCAGACCGACCGGTTGCTGTCGGTCATCCTGCTGGGCAACAACCTGGTCAATGCCGCCGCCGCCGCCCTGGTCACGGTGATTGCCTTCCGCCTGTTCGGAGAGAACGAGATCGCGCTCTCGCTCGCCACCCTCGGTGTCACCTTCCTGATCCTGGTCTTCTCCGAGGTGACCCCCAAGGTGCTGGGGGCCGCCTATGCCGAGCGCATCGTGCCGGTGGTGAGCTATGTGCTGGTGGTGCTGCTGAGGGTGGCGAGTCCTGTGATCTGGTTCATCAACCTGTTCGTGCGTGCGCAGGTCCGACTGTTGCGCCTTAAGTCGGCCAAGGATGTGGTCGCCGAGCCGATGGGGGTGGAGGAGCTGCGGACCTTGTTGGCCGAATCGGGCAGTTTTCTGCCCACCGCCCACCGGGGCATCCTGACCAACCTGTTCGAGCTGGAGAAGATCACCGTGGATGACGTCATGTGTCCGCGCGGTCATATCGAGGCCATCGATCTGGCGGCGGAAGCGGAGGAGATCCGGCAGCAGCTGATCACCAGCCACCACGATCGTCTGCCCGTCTATGCAGGCGAACTGAACAACATCCAGGGCATCATCGAGGTGCGCCGGGCGCTGGCCCGAGCGCAGGAGGAGGAGCTGGACGAACGCACACTGAGGGAGGTGTTGCGTGAACCTTATTATGTGCCTGCCGGTACCCCCCTGCTGACACAACTGACCCATTTCCAGACCAACCGGCAGTCGCTGGGTCTGGTGGTGGATGAATACGGTGAATTGCAGGGGCTGATCACGGTGGATGACATCCTGGAGGAGATCGTGGGGGAGTTCGCGGCCATGACCCCCCTGCCGGTGACGGTCTGGCAGCCTCAGGCGGATGGCAGCTATCTGGTCGAGGGCAGTGCCAGCCTGCGCGAACTCAACCGCAAGCTCAAGCTGGATTTGCCCTTGGACGGCCCGCGTACCCTCAACGGCCTGATCCTCGAACGGTTGGAGGCCATCCCCGAGGCCGGCGTGAGTCTGAAGATCGCCGGTCTGCCGGTGGAGATCGTCCAGGTCCAGGGTCGGATGGTCAAGACGGCCCGTATCGTGCCGCAACGGCATTGATGCGGGCCATGTATGGGCTCCCTGACGAGGTCCGCGTTTTCCCTGAAGTAGTCGGGACGCATGTTTTGACGAATTCAAGCGTGCTCGGCATGATAACGTTATAAAATCAATCGCCATAGGAGTGCACAGGGATGGTCGCGGTCAACGTCGGAGCCAATCTCACCGGTCTGTGTCGGGCGTTGGTGCAACAGGGTCTGCTCAGCCCGGAAGAGGGCGAGAACCTGCAAGGCCAGGCGCGCAGTTCGGGCGAGAACTTCCTGGCGCACCTGCTGCGCACCCGTCGCTTCCGCGCCGAGCAGATCGCCGCCTTTTCCTCCCTTACTTTCGGCATCCCCTATTGCAACCTGGATGCGGTCGATCACCACATCCTGCCCAAGGGCGTGGTGGATGCCAAGATCGTGCACAAGCACCGCATCCTGCCGCTTGCACGGCGCGGCAACAAGCTCTACGTCGCCATCTCCGACCCCAGCAACATCCAGGCCCTGGACGACTTCAAGTTCCAGACCGGCCTTACGGTGGAACCCATCGTGGTGGAGGACGACAAGCTGGGCCGATTGCTCGATCAGTACGGTGATACGCCGGAGAGCGAGGACATCCTCAAGAGCATCGACACCGAGGACCTCAACCTCGAGTTCACGGACGATGAGGCCCAGGCCGCCGTCGATACCGCGGCGGCGGTGGACATCGACGACGCCCCGGTGGTGCGCTACCTGCAGAAGATCATGCTGGACGCCATCAACAGCGGCGCGTCCGACATCCATTTCGAGCCCTACGAGAAGAACTACCGCATCCGCTTCCGCATGGACGGCGTGCTCTACGAGATGGCCGCCCCGCCGCTGGCGATCAAGGAGAAGCTCGCCTCGCGCATCAAGGTGATCTCCAAGCTGGACATCTCGGAAAAGCGTGTCCCCCAGGACGGGCGGTTGAAGCTGGTGGTGTCGCGCAACAAGTCGGTGGACTTCCGGATCTCGACCCTGCCCACGCTGTATGGCGAGAAGATCGTCATGCGCATCCTGGATTCGACCACGGCGCTCAACACCAAGATCGACCAGCTCGGCTACGAGCCGGAGCAGCTCAAGGCCCTGCTCTACGCCGTGCAGCGCCCCTACGGCATGGTCCTGGTGACCGGTCCGACCGGCAGCGGCAAGACGGTGTCCCTGTATGCCTGCCTGAACATCCTCAACAAGCCGGACATCAACATCTCCACCGTCGAGGACCCGGTGGAGATCCAGCTGAACGGCGTGAATCAGGTCAACATCAACGACAAGGCGGGGCTGGATTTCGCCTCCGCCTTGCGGGCCTTTCTGCGGCAGGACCCGGACATCATCATGGTCGGCGAGATCCGCGACCTGGAAACGGCGGAGATCGCCATCAAGGCGGCGCAGACCGGCCACATGGTGCTCTCCACCCTGCACACCAACGACGCGCCCTCGACCCTCACGCGCCTTCTGAACATGGGGGTGCCCAGTTACAACGTGGCCGCCTCGGTGCTGTGCATCACCGCCCAGCGCCTGGGCCGGCGGCTGTGTCCGAACTGCAAGCGGCCGGTGGACATCCCGCCGGAGGCCCTGCTCGACGCCGGGTTCACCGAGGCCGACCTGGACGGGTCGTGGCAGGCCTACACCGCGGTCGGTTGCGACGTGTGCAAAGGCACCGGCTACAAGGGCCGGATAGGCATCTATCAGGTCATGCCCATCAGCGAGGAGATCAACCAGATCATCCTCAAGGGCGGGTCGAACATGGACATCGCCGCTCAGGCCAAGCGCGAGGGTGTGCTGGACCTGCGTCAGGCGGGGCTGCTGAAGGTCAAGGCGGGCGTGACCTCGCTGGAGGAAGTGTTGTCGGTCACCAACGAATGAGGAATGGATAAAGCATGGCGGTCGCACGCGCTGCAATAATGGGCAAGGAAATCCCCTTCGTGTGGGAGGGGGTGGACAAGACCGGCAAGAAGGTAAAGGGCGAGATGCTCGCCGGCGGCGAGGCCATGGTGCGCCAGATCCTTCGCCGCCAGGGCATCACCGTGCAGAAGGTGCGCAAACAAAGCGCCTTCGCCCGCACCCGCAGCATCACGGAGAAGGACGTCACCCTGTTTACGCGCCAGCTGGCCACCATGTTGAAGGCGGGTGTGCCGCTATTGCAGGCCTTCGACATCGCTGCCCGCAGTCACTCCAACCCCTCCCTGCAGAGGCTGCTGGGGGAAATCAAGGGCGACGTCGAGGCCGGCACCAGCATGAGCCAGGCCTTCCGCAAGCATCCCAAATACTTCGACGGTCTTTATTGCAACCTGGTCTACGCCGGCGAGCAGGCGGGCATCCTCGACGGCGTGCTCGACCGCATCGCCACCTACAAGGAGAAGATGCTGGCCCTGAAGGGCAAGATCAAGTCCGCCCTGTTCTATCCGGTCATCGTCATCGTCATCGCCTTCCTGATCACCGCCGGCATCATGCTGTTCGTCATCCCGGCCTTCAAGGACCTGTACGGCCAGTCGGGTGCCGATCTGCCGGCATTGACTTTATTGGTGCTCCATGTCTCCGATGTCTTCACCGAATGGTGGTATCTGATCTTCGGCGGCATCATCGCCCTGATCGTCGGTGTCATGCAGGCCCTCAGGCGATCGCCCAAATTCCGTGCCCTGGTCGACAAGTGGTCGTTGCAGGCCCCGGTGTTCGGTTCCCTCATCGAGAAGGCCACGGTGGCCCGCTGGTCGCGCACCTTCTCGTCCATGTTCGCTGCCGGGGTGCCCATGGTGGAGGCACTGGACTCCGTCGCCGGCGCCGCCGGCAACGCGGTGTTCGCCGAGGCCACCCAGAAGATCCGCAACGACGTCTCCACGGGGGTGAGCCTGGCCGCCTCCCTGCAGTTCGCCAAGGTGTTCCCCAACATGCTGATCCAGATGGTGGCCATCGGCGAGGAGTCGGGCTCCCTGGATACCATGCTGACCAGGGTCGCGGACTACTACGAACGCGAGGTGGATGACGCGGTGGCGGGGCTGTCCAGCCTGATGGAGCCGATGATCATGGTCGTCCTGGGCGCCATCATCGGCACCATCGTCATCGCCATGTACCTGCCCATCTTCAAGATGGGAAGCGTGGTCTGACGCGGGAATCAGGGGCAGGCCATGGGTCGCCGCAGCGCACGGCGGCTGCCTGCCTGGAACGCATGACATGACCCCGCTGCCTGTCCAGCCCGAGTCGTGGGTCGCGGCGGCCATCGTGCTGGGCTTGCTGGTGGGGAGCTTCCTCAACGTCGTCATCCATCGTCTGCCGCGCATGCTGGAGCGGGAGTGGCGGCTGCAGTGTGCCGAGCTGAGGGGGGAGGCGACGTCCGCGGACGGTCCCTACAACTTGCTGCTGCCGCCCTCCGCCTGTCCGCAGTGCGGACATGGCATTCGCTGGTATGAGAACATCCCCCTGCTGAGCTTTGCCCTGCTCAGGGGCCGCTGCTCGGCGTGCGGTCATCCCATCGGTTGGCGCTATCCCCTGGTCGAGGCGGCCAGCGGGTTGCTGGCGGGTTACGCCGCCTGGCATTTCGGTCCCGGCGCCCAGGCGTTGACGGCTATCGTCCTGGTCTGGGCCCTCCTGGCCCTGACCGTCATCGATCTGGACACCCATCTGCTGCCGGACCGCATCACCCAGCCCCTGCTCTGGGCCGGTCTGCTGGTCAACTGGCAGGGCGTGTTCGTGCCACTGGAAGACGCCCTGCTCGGGGCCGTGGCGGGCTATCTGGCGCTCTGGCTGGTCTACCATGCCTTCAAGCTGACCACCGGCAAGGAGGGCATGGGTTATGGCGATTTCAAGTTGCTGGCGGCCCTGGGGGCCTGGCTGGGATGGCAGATGCTACCCCTGGTCATCCTCGCCTCCAGCCTGCTCGGCGCCGTGGTGGGCATCATCCTGATCGCCCTGGCCGGTCATGACCGGGCACGACCCATCCCCTTCGGTCCCTGGCTGGCCTTGGGCGGCGTCGTGGCGTTGTTCTGGGGCGAGGGTATCCTGCGGCTCTATCTCGGGCCGTGAGGTCGCGTCCCTTCTGTGTCGGCCTGACGGGAGGGCTCGCCGCCGGCAAGAGCGCGGTCGCCGCCTGTCTCGCCGGGCTGGGCGCGGAGGTGGTCGATACCGATCAGATTGCGCGCTCGTTGACCGCACCCCAGGGTGCTGCCCTGCCGGCCATCATCCAAGCCTTTGGCAGTGACTGCATCGCGCCGGACGGTGGGCTGGACCGTTCCGCGATGCGCGTTCGTGTATTCGCCGATCCCGATCTGCGCCGTCGTCTGGAGGCCATCCTGCATCCTATGATCCTGGAGCGGGTGCGCCAGCGGCTGAGCCTTTCCCAGGCACCCTATGTGGTCCTGGTCGTTCCGCTGCTGCTCGAGGCCTGGCAGGACTATCGCGACCTGGTGGACCGCGTCCTGGTCGTCGATTGCGACGAGGCGCTGCAGGTACGCCGGGTCATGGCGCGCGACGGCGTCGGCGAGCCGCTGGCCCGCGCCATCCTTGCCGCCCAGGCGAGTCGCCAGGCTCGACTCGCGTTGGCAAACGATGTATTGGACAACAGTGCAGATCTGGATGCGCTCGCGCGCCGGGTCAGGGACCTGCACGACCGCTACCTGGCCCTGGCAAAAACCCGCATGGATTCATTGCCAGGGGCGGGTTGATCCTGCAGAATCCCGACCTGTCAACCCTCTTTCCTGCCATCCGGGCGTGATCCGCGGTGATCCTCTATGAATATCCCCTGCACGAGCGCATCCGCACCTGGCTGCGGCTGGAGGACCTGTTCGACAAGACCCTGTTCTTCATCCGGGCAAAGGACGCGCGGTCACACCATGCCGCCCTGCTCGCCATCTTCGAGCTGGTGGACGTTACGACGCGGGCGGAGATGAAGACGGAGCTGATCCAGGAGCTGGAGCGGCAGCGCAACACCCTTGAGGTGCTGCGCAACAATCCGTCGGTCGATGTCTCACGCCTGGATGGGGCCCTCACCCGCATCAAGCGGGCCCTGGCCGAGCTCTATGCCATGACCGGCAAGATCGGTCAGCATGTGCGGGACAACGAGTGGCTGATGATCATCAAGGGTCGGTCCGGCATCCCCGGCGGGGTGTGCAGCTTCGACCTGCCCAGCTATCACTACTGGCTCTATAGTCCCCAGACCAGCCGCAGCGACGACCTGATGCAGTGGCTCAGCCCCCTGATGCCGCTGAAGGCCGCCGTGGACGTGGTGTTGGACCTGTTGCGCAAGAGCGGTCAGGTCAGTCACCACCAGGCCAGCCAGGGACAATTCCAGCTCATGCTGGGCGGCCGCAGTGCCCATCTGGTCCGCGTGTCCATGCGTGACGAGGATCAGTGTGCCCCCGAGGTCAGTGCGAACAAGTACGCCATCAACATCCGCTTCATCGTCCTGGACAAGGCCCAGAAGCCGCGCACCTGCGAAGAAGACGTGCCTTTCGACCTGACCTTGTGCAATCTGTGACCCCGCCCGGTCGCGGCCGGGCCAGTATGCACCCACCCCAGCGGAGAACAGCATGTATCGATTGCTCGCGCTCGCATCGAGCCTGACCCTCATACCCGTGCAGGCTGACGAGGCCGCCATCCGCAAGACCCTGGGCGAGCGTTACCCGGGCATCGTCATCCAGGCGGTGACACCGACCCCGATGGCCGGCGTGTGGGAGGTCTGGGCCGGCGGCAGGCTGGTCTATACGGACGACACCGGGCAATACCTGCTGATCGGCACCTTGGTCGAGACCCGTAGCAAGACCAACCTGAGCCAGCAACGGCTCAACGAACTGCGGGCGGTGAAGTTCGACAGTCTGCCGCTCGACCACTCGTTCACCGTCGTCAAGGGCAAGGGTGAGCGCAGGCTCGCCGTGTTCACCGATCCGGACTGTCCCTTCTGCAGGCGCCTCGAACAAGAGCTGGCCAAGCTCGACAACCTGACCGTGCACGTCTTCCTCTATCCCTTGGTCGACCTTCATCCGCGCGCGCCAGAGATTGCCCGCAACGTCTGGTGCGCCGCCGACCGAGCCCGGACTTGGACGGCCTACATGCTGGAGGGCAAGCTACCGGAACCGGTGGACCACTGCGAGGCACCGCTCGGGGCCATCGCCGAACTGGCCGCTCGCCTGGGTGTGGAGGGCACGCCAGCCATTTTCTTCGCCAACGGCAGGCGGGTCGATGGCTATATCCCGGCACAGGAGATTGAGGCCATCCTGAAGCAGGGCTCCTAGGCGCTGCGGTTCAGCAGGTACAGGTCCAGCACGATGCCGGCGAACACGGCGGCGCCGAACCAGTTGTTATGCAGGAAGGCCCGGAAGCACTTGCTCCGGTCCCGCCCCCGGATCAGGGTGTAGTGATAGGCTGCCACCCCGGCGGCGAGGATCAGGCCGGTGTAATAGGCCCAGCCGAGGTGGATGCGCCAGCCGGCATAGGCCAGCAGGGCCAGGCTGACCCCGTAGCAGAGCATCACTGCCGCGACGTCGTGACGACCGAAGGTGATGGCCGAGGTCTTGATGCCGATCTTGAGATCGTCCTCCCGGTCCACCATGGCATATTCCGTGTCGTAGGCGATCGCCCAGAACACGTTCGCCGCCAGCAGCCACCAGGCGATGGCGGGCACCGCCTCGAGATGCGCGGCATAGGCCATGGGAATGCCGAAGCCGAAGGCGATGCCCAGATAGGCCTGGGGGAGGGCGAAGAAACGCTTGGTATAGGGGTAAGTTGCGGCCAGAACGGCCGCCACGACCGCGAGCTGGATCAGCAGCACGTTCCTCAGCGGCAGGATCAGCAACAGCGCCAGCAGGGCCAGGCCCGCGGCCAGCGCCAGGGCCTCGCGCGGGCTGACCAGCCCGGTGGCGAGAGGCCGGTCGCGGGTGCGCTCGACATGCGGGTCGAAGTCGCGGTCGGCATAGTCGTTGATTACACAGCCCGCCGAGCGCATGAGCACCACCCCCAGGACGAAGATCCACAGCACGACCCAGTCGGGTTTGCCGCCCGATGACAGCCACAGGCCCCATAATGTGGGCCAGGCCAGCAGGAGGATGCCGATGGGCTTGTCCAGCCGCATGAGCCTTTCGTAGGCGTTGAGACGTTCGGTCAGGGTCATCGCGCACTCCTTGCTGCGTGTTACGGGGGGGGCAGACGCAGGACCTCGGGCAGAAAGACCTCGGTCACCAGTATGGGGTGGGCATCGCGCGTGAACACCGAACGCCGCGCCCAAAGGGCGGGCGGTTTATCGGTCACGTGTGCTATGGCTGCGCGATACAAGGGGTGACGGCCGTCGAGTCGCCGGTACTGCAGGGGATGGCGCTGCACCTGGGGGTCGGCGAACAAGGCCTCCCCAAGCGGGCGATTGCCCAGTCGGGACAGATTGCGCCAGGGTCCGTCCAACCCGGCGGTGGGGATCACGCTGTGGGCATAGACCAGGGGCCGTCCGGCACAGGTCAGAAGGACATCGCGGATCAGACTGAGCCGCCGGGGGTGAAGCCCCAGCGCGGGGTACTCGTCGATATAGGGCATGCCCGGACCCTGTCGCAGACGCGACACGCGCAGGTCTGGGCAGTGTCGCTTGAGTGCCTGGGTCAATGAGCCGTTATCAGTCAGCCAGGGTCGGTAGGGAAGGCGTCCTACCAGGGTCGCTTGCCAGGGATTCATGATGGTGACGGGCGCAAGGGCAGGATTATGCCACCCCTTGCACCCCAGCCCGCCGCCTCATGTATCGTATCAGGCCGGCCTTGCTGTATTGGCCTGAGCCGCTGGGCGATGCCGCCTGGCAATGACATGACTAGATCGAGGAGACCTCATGATGAAACTGGCTATCAGCTGGCTGTTCTGCCTTATGTTATCCGGTGCTGCCCTTGCCGCGCCCGACACCATCCTGTTCGCGGTCAACGAAGGTACCTCAAGCTCCACCGACGCGGTCTTCCGCACCGACAAGTACGCCGACCTGGCCAAGCATCTCAGTGCCGCGGTGGGCAAGAACGTCAAGATGGAGACCTCCAACATCCTGAGCATCGTCATCCGCAACCTGGAGCGGCAGCGTTATGACGTGCTGCTGATCCGTCCCAGCCACATCTCCGCCCGGGCCATGCGCGATCACGGTTATCGACTCCTGGTCACGGCCAAGGGCGAATCCAAGGTGCATTTCCTGGTGAAGAAGGATTCGCCGCTCAAAAGCCTCAAGGACGTGGAGGGTCGCTTCGTGGTCATGCCGGAGAAGTCGGCCTATCCCACCAACCTGGCGCTCGCCATCCTGCGCGACGAAAAGCTCAAGCCCGGGCGCCTGCAGCTGATGGACCGGCAGGAGGCGGTGGGTTATGCGGTGCAGGAGGGACTGGCCGACATCGGCGTGGTGATCTCCTACTCCAAGGTGGCCAAGGAATGGGAAAAGGAGGGCGGGCGCTTCCTCCATACCCGTGACAAGCTGCCGTTCTGGTCGGTCATCGTCTCGCCCAAGGTCACCGAAGCCACGGCCGGCAAGTTCAAACAGGCCCTGCTGGACCTGGACAAGACCCCGGCCGGCCAGGAGATGCTGAAGAAGGTCGGCGTGCCGGGTTTCGTCGAAGGCAACCAGCAGGCCTACCTGGACATGCTGAAGTGGGTGGAGGGCAAGTGAGCCCGACTTGTCGCCCTGAAGGCCGGCCTACAACCCCTTGATTTATCCGGAGCCGCAGTCCCAATGGACAATCCGGGGTGAGATCCCTTCAGCCGCGCAGGTAGTCCAGCCCACGCGGCAGCCAGCGCTCCAGATGCCGATCTGCGGCGGCGGGATGCCGGTCCAGTAACCATTCCGCGGTCTGCCGCGCAGCCTCCAGCAGGTCCAGGTCGGTCTCCGGCTCGGCGAAGCGCAGCCAGATCGGCCCGGACTGGCGTGCACCGGTGAATTCGCCTGGCCCCCGCAGGCGCAGGTCTTCGCGCGCGATGGCGAAGCCGTCATTGAGCTCCCGGATGATGCGCAGCCGCTGCCGGGCCGTGTCCGACAGGGGCTCGGCGTAGAGCAGGATGCAGAGCGATTCCCGTGTGCCGCGTCCCACCCTGCCGCGCAGCTGGTGTAGCTGTGCCAGCCCCATGCGTTCCGCGTGTTCGATCACCATGAGGCCGGCATTGGGCACGTCCACCCCCACCTCGATCACCGTGGTGGCGACCAGCAGATGCAGCTCGCCGGCCTTGAAGGCGGCCATCACCGCCGCCTTCTCCTCGGCCTTCATGCGTCCGTGTACCAGTCCCAGCCGCAAATCCGGCAGGGCGGCGGAGAGTTCCGCATGGGCGGCCTGTGCGGCCTTGAGCTGCAATTTCTCCGACGCCTCCACCAGGGGGCAGACCCAATAGGCCTGGGCACCCCCGGCGCAGTAGTCGCGCAGCCGCTCGATCACTTCATGACGGCGCACCGTGCTGATGAGCCGCGTGGCGATGGGGCGGCGCCCGGGCGGCAGCTCGTCCAGGATGGAGATGTCCAGATCGGCGTAATAGCTCATGGCCAGGCTGCGCGGGATGGGGGTGGCGGACATCATGAGGAGGTGAGGGGTGAGGAGTGAGGGGTGAGGGGAATCATGAGCGGCTGGTAGCGCGTTGCCCTTGGCGCGCAGGGCCAGGCGCTGTTCCACACCGAAGCGGTGCTGTTCGTCGACGATGGCCAGTCCCAGGCGGGGGAAATCCACGCCCTCCTGGATGAGCGCATGGGTGCCGACCGCGACCTGGGCCTGGCCCGAGGCGATCGCCTCCAGTGCCGATGCCCTGGCCTTGCCCTTGAGGGCGGCTGCGAGCCAGACCACGCGCAGACCCAGAGGCTCCAGCCATTCGCGGAATTTCAGGTGCAACTGCTCGGCCAGGATCTCGGTCGGGGCCATGACGGCGGCTTGCCAGCCGCTGGCGACCGCCGGCAGACAGGCCAGGGCCGCCACCAGCGTCTTGCCGCTGCCGACGTCGCCTTGCAGCAGGCGGTGCATGGGATGCGCGCGGCCGAGGTCGGCGCGGATCTCGTTCCAGGCCCGGCGCTGGGCACCGGTCAGCGCGAAGGGGAGGGCGGCTAGCAAGCGCTGTGCCAGCGCCTCACCCGCCTCCAGGGCGGGGGCCGACAGGGCCTGTCTGGCGCGCGCATGGCGGCGCAGCGAGAGCTGCTGGGCCAGCAGTTCATCGAACTTGAGCCGCCGCCACGCCGGGTGGGTACGCTGCTCCAGGGCGTCCATGTCCACGCTCGGCGGTGGGGCATGCAAGAGTCGAACCGCCTCCGCGAAGGCGGGTAGGTCCAGACGCTCGGCCACCTTGGCGGGCAGGGTTTCGCTCAGGTCGGCCTGCGCCAGGGCGAGGGTCACGGCCTTGCGGATGGCCGTCTGCGACAGCCCCGCCACGGTGGGGTAGACCGGTGTCAGGGTTTGCGGCAGCGGGCTGCCCGGTTTCACCAGGCGATAATGGGGGTGCACCATCTCCGCGCCAAAGAAGCCGGGGCGCACCTCGCCGTGCAGGCGCAACTGCGCCCCCGGCCTGAGCTGGGCGACCTGGCTGGGGTAGAAATGCAGGAGCCGGACGAAAAACCGGTCGGGGGTGCGCGTGGATGAAGACGACGGCGCTTCCGTCAGCTCGACCACGAGCTGACGGCGCGGCCGCATCTGTACCTCGGCATGCACGACCACCCCCTCGAGGGTGACGCTCTGTCCCGGCCTCGCCTCGGCGAGCGGGGTCAGCCGGGTCTCGTCCTCGTAACGCAGGGGGAGGTGGAGGATCAGGTCGGTCTGGGTGGTGTAACCCAGTCTGTGCAGGACGGGGTCCCGCACCACCGCCTTGGTCATGCGCGACTTCGCGGCTATTCGCCCAGGACCATCACCCCGTCGGCCTCGACCAGGGCGCCCCGTGGCAGGCTGGCGACACCCACGGCGGCGCGGGCCGGGTAGGGCTGGGTGAAGTATTGCGCCATGATCTCGTTGACCTGGGTGAAGTGGCCCAGATCGGTCAGGTAGACGTTGAGCTTCACCACATCCGCCAGGCTCCCGCCCGCCGCCTCGGCCACTGCGGCGAGATTGGCGAAGACGCGGTGGATCTGCGCCTCGATGCCTTGCGCGAGCTGCATGCTGGCCGGGTCGAGGCCGATCTGGCCGGACAGGTAGACGGTGTTGCCGCTGCGCACGGCCTGGGAATAGGTGCCGATGGCGGCGGGGGCACGGTCGGTGGCGATGATGGTCTTGCTCATGTCTGCGTTGCGCCGGGATGGTTGGAAGGAAAAGGGGTTCGCGGCCGGATGCGGGATCACGTCCCGTTGGCCGCCGACACGTGCTGCCGCCCCTTCATGCGGTTGATGCGCACCACCTCGGGCAGACCACGCAGGGCCCGCATCAGGCGCGCAAGGTGCAGGCGGTTCTGCACCTGAACGGTGAAATAGAGGTTGGTGAAGGCGCCGGCGGCCTCCTCCATGCTGACGTCGTCGATGTTGGAACCCTCGCCGGCGATGACCGAGGCCACCTGGCCCAGGACGCCGCGCTTGTTGGCGACCGTCACCTTGATGCCGACGTCGAAGGGCTTCTCGATGTCCGCCGCCCATTCCACGTCCACCCACTTGTCCGGGTCCTCGCGATAGTGGCGCACCTGCGGGCAGTCGTGGGTATGGATGACGAGGCCCTGCTCCTTCTTGATCTGACCGATGATGGGGTCACCCGGAATGGGACGGCAGCACTTGGCCAGACGCACGGCCACGCCCTCGGCGCCGCGGATGAGCATCGGACCGGCGGGCTTGCGGCTCTCGGTATCGGTCTCCCTGGCGAGCAACTGGCGTGCAACCACCACCCCCAGCCGTTTGCCCAGCCCGATCTCCATGAGCAGGTCCTCCCGGCTGCGGCCGCTCTCCTTGATCACCTGCTCCCATTGTGTATCGGCCACCTGCTCCGGGCGCGTGCCCAGGGCCCGCAGCGCCTGGTTGAGGAGCTGCAGGCCGAGGGCCTCGGACTCCGCGCGGTGGGTGTTCTTGAGCGCGCTGCGGATGTGGGCGCGCGCCTTGCCGGTGACGGCGAAGTGCACCCAGGAGGGGCTGGGGCGGGCGGACTCGCTGGTGATGATCTCCACCCGATCGCCGTTCTTGAGCGGCGTGGACAGCGGCATGTAATCGCCGTTGATCTTCGCCGCCACGCAGTGGTTGCCGATGTCGGTGTGCACGCTGTAGGCGAAGTCGATGGCCGTGGCGCCGCGGGGCAGGGCCATGATGTTGCCCTTGGGCGTGAACACGTAGACCTCGTCCGGGAACAGGTCGACCTTGATGTGTTCGAGGAATTCGGCCGAGTCCCGGCTGTCGGCCTGGATGTCGAGCAGGCTCTGCAGCCGCTGGTGGGTCTTCTTCTGCACCTCCGAGAGTTCCGCTTCGCCGCCGGTCTTGTACAGCCAGTGCGAGGCCACTCCCGCCTCGGCCACCCGGTGCATCTCGTGGGTGCGGATCTGGACCTCCAGCGGGGCGCCGAAGGGGCCGAACAGGGTGGTGTGCAGGGACTGGTAGCCGTTGGCCTTGGGGATGGCGATATAGTCCTTGAACTTGCCGGGGATGGGCTTGTACAGGCTGTGCAGGGCCCCCAGGGCCAGGTAGCAGTTGCGCACGTCCTCGACGATGACCCGGAAACCGTAGATGTCGAACACTTCGGAAAAGGCCAGGGACTTTTCCTGCATCTTGCGGTAGACGCTGTAGAGGTGTTTCTCGCGGCCGAAGACCTGGGCCTCGATGCCGCATTCCCTGAGCTTGGCCTCGATGGCCTGCTTGATCTTGTCCACCACCTCGCGCCGGTTGCCCCGCGCGGCCTGTATGGCCTTCTCCAGCACCTTGTGGCGGGTGGGGTGGAGGTGCCGGAAGGACAGGTCCTCCAACTCCTGATAGAGGTGATTGAGCCCCAGACGGTTGGCGATGGGGGCATAGATCTCCAGCGTCTCCTGGGCGATGCGTGTGCGGGCCTCCGGCTTCATCGCCTCCAGGGTGCGCATGTTGTGCAAGCGGTCGGCCAGCTTGATCAGGATTACGCGCACGTCCTGCGCCATGGCCAGCAGCATCTTGCGGAAGTTCTCGGCTTGCGCGTGCGCCTTGCTCTCGAATTCGAGCTGATCCAGCTTGGTGACGCCGTCGACCAGCGCGGCCACCGCCGGCCCGAAATCGGCGGCGATCTGCTCGCGCGACACGCCGGTGTCCTCGACCACGTCGTGCAGCAGGGCGGCCACCAGGGTCTGGCCGTCCATGTTCCAGCCTGCCAGGATCTCCGCCACCGCCAGCGGATGCGTGATGTAGGGCTCGCCGTCCTTGCGGTACTGGCCGGCGTGGGCGCGGGCGCTGAAGGCGTAGGCGCGGGCAAAGACCTCCGCATCGGCGGGCTTCAGATAGGAGACGTTCGCGGGCAGGGCCCGTGCCAGGGCCAGGGTGGGGTCGCTGGCGCGCTCACCGGCACGACCGGCCGACACCGCGTCGGCCGCGCCATGGGGGTCGGTCTTCAGCAGGTGTGTCATCCGACGGGTCGCCGGTGGGGCGTTATCGTGAAAGTCGCGTAGCCGACTCACGACGCTCCCCTCCCCCTCGGGGGGAGGGGCTTAAGGAGAGGGAACGGACACGGCGACATTCATGCTCTGGGGTAACCGTCGCCATGTCCGTTAGTGCGGCGCCTTGCTCAACACCTCGATGCCGGTCTTGCCCTCGGCGATCTCGCGCAGCGCGATCACGGCCGGCTTGTCCCGGTTTTCCTCCACCTTGGGCGTGGCGCCGATGGAGATCTGGCGGGCGCGATAGGCCGCGGCCAGGGTCATCTCGAAGCGGTTCGGGATATGGGCGATGCAGTCGTCAACGGTGATGCGTGCCATGGCGGGTCTCCGGTCGTGGTGAATATGCAGAGGGACATTCTAGCCGCTGCAGACATGCGCTGCTCAGGTCGGCGATGCCGGCGCATCGATCAGACGGTGCAGCAGGTCGGCCAGCGCCAACTGCTGCCGGCTCACGGCCAGTCGCCGGGCGCGGACGATGGCGCGCAGGTCGGCCAGGGCCAGGTCGAAGCGTTCGTTGACCACCAGGTAGTCGTACTCCAGGGCATGGGTCATGTCCTCACGCGCGCCGGCCAGCCGTCGGGCAATCACCTCGGCGCTGTCCTGGCCCCGTTCGCGCAGCCGCCGCTCAAGTTCCTCCAGGGAGGGCGGCAGGACATAGATGCCGATGGCGGCGGGAAGGATGCGCCGAACCTGGGCCGCACCCTGCCAGTCGATCTCCAGCAGGACGTCATGCCCCGCACTGAGCTGTGCCTCGATCCAGGGCTGCGAGGTGCCGTAGTGATTGCCATAGACCTCGGCACTTTCGAGAAATGCGCCCTGCCCCAGCATCTCCTGAAAGACCTCGCGCGTCACGAAGTGATAGTGCACGCCGTCCTCCTCGCCCGGCCGCGGCGGCCGGGTGGTGTAGGAGACCGATAGGCGCAGGTGCGGGTCGCCTTCGAGCAGGGCCCGCACCAGACTGGACTTGCCGGCGCCGGAAGCCGCGGAGATGATGTAAAGCGTCCCAATCATTCGATGTTCTGCACCTGTTCGCGCATCTGCTCGATGAGCACCTTGAGTTCCACCGAGACCTGGGCCAGTTCCGCGGTGACGGCCTTGGAGCCCAGGGTGTTGGCCTCGCGGTTGAGCTCCTGCATGAGGAAATCCAGCCGCTTGCCGGCGGCGCCGCCGGCCTCGAGCACCCGCTCCACTTCGGTCAGATGACTCTCCAGCCTGCCCAGTTCCTCGTCCACGTCGATCTTCTGGGCGTAGAGGGCCACCTCCTGCGCGATGCGATCGCGTTCGGGCGTGGCGAGCAGTTCCTCCATGCGGCGGGTCAGCTTGTCGCGGTAGGCGTTGACGATCTCCGGCAGTCGCGGCGCCAGGGCGGCGGTATGACCGCGGATGGCGGCGATGCGCTCCTGCAGGATGGTCTTGAGCTTCGCCCCCTCCCGCGCCCGGCTCGCGTCCAGCTCACGCAGCGCCCGGTCGGCCAGGTCCAGGACGGCGGCATGCAGGGCGTCCAGATCCAGCCGCGTCTCGCCCAACATGCCCGGCCAGCGCAGGATTTCGGCCACGCTCAGGGGGGCGGCGTCGGTTGCGCGGGCACGCACCGCGTCTGCCAGGGCTACGAGCTGCTCCAGCAGGGCGGCATTGGGCGCATCGGGCAGGCAGGTAGTATCGCGCGGCTGAAAACCGATGCGACACTCCAGCTTGCCCCGCTTGACCGCTCGACCGATGCGCTCGCGCAACTGCGGTTCCAGCGGGCGGAAGTCCTCGGCCATGCGGAAGCTGAGGTCCAGATAGCGGGAGTTGACCGCGCGTATCTCCACCGACAGGCTGCCCGCCGCCAGTTCCGCGGTTTCCAACGCGTATCCGGTCATGCTGTGCAAAGTGCCCACTTTATCCGTTATCCTTGAGTAGTCACCGATCAGACCGGCATCTTAGCGCGGTCGTCCATGGCTGCTCAAATCACCGAACCCCTGCCCTCAGGCTACAAGCTGGGCGAATACATCATCGATCGCAGGATCGGGGGCGGGGGCTTTTCGCTGGTCTATCTCGCCTTCGACCTGGACGGCCAGCCGGTGGCGATCAAGGAATGCCTGCCGGGTGGCGTGGTCAAGCGCGGCGACGGCGGCACGGTCATGCCCATCTCCGATGACAAGCAGAATTCCTTCCGCTACGGCATGAAGTGTTTTTTCGACGAGGGACGGGCCCTGGCCGACATCCGCCACCCCAACGTCGTGCGCGTGGTCAATTTCTTCCGCGCCAACGACACGGTCTACATGGTGATGAAGTACGAGCGCGGCCGCACCCTGCAGGAGCACATCACCACCCTCAAGGAGCCGATGCGCGAGAGCTTCATCCGCCATGTCTTCGTGCAGCTGCTCAACGGCCTGCGCGAGGTGCACGCGCACAAGATCCTGCATCTGGACATCAAGCCTTCCAACATCTACATCCGCACCGATGGCACCCCCCTGCTGATCGATTTCGGCGCCTCCCGCCAGGTGCTGAAGCATGACCTGCAGATCGTCTCGCCCATGTACACCCCGGGCTTCGCGGCGCCCGAGCAGTACAATGCGCGCGACTGCCTGGGGCCGTGGACGGACATCTATGCCATCGGCGCCAGCATGTATGCCTGCCTGGCCAAGGTGCCGCCGCCGGCCGCGGACGAACGGCTGGTGAAGGATCGCCTGGCGCCGACGGTGAAGACCTTTGCCGGCCAGTACTCGCATGCGCTGCTGGAACTCATCGACAGCCTGCTCAGGCTCGACTACACCCAGCGCCCGCAGAGCGTGTACGGCGTGCAGAAGCGGCTCATCGAGCTGATCACCAAGAGCCAGCGCAGCAAACCCACCCTCCTTACCTTGATCAAGGAAAGACTCACCCCCACGTCGCGATGAAATACGTCGTCTATCAAGCCAGCCGCCGCGGCGGGCGGAACGAGAACGAGGACCGGGTGGCCTACGCCTACACCAGCGACGCCCTGTTCATGGTCGTCGCCGACGGCATGGGCGGCCACAACCACGGCCAGGTGGCCTCCCAGATGCTGGTGCAGACCATGACCAGCCTGTTTCAGGCCCGGGCGATGCCCCTGTTGCCCAACCTGCAGGGCTTCCTGCTCGACGGCATCTATGCCGCCCATGACGCCATCAACGAATACGCCCTGCGCAAGGGCCTGCGCGATCCGCCGCGCACCACCTGCGTGGCGGCCGTGGTGCAGCGGGGCACGGCCTGCTGGGCGCATGTGGGCGACTCCCGCCTGTACCACTTCGACAAGCGCCGTCTCCTGGAACGCACGCGCGACCACTCCGCCGTGCAGCAGCTCGTGGAGGAGGGCATGCTGGACGAGGATCAGATGCGTCTGCACCCCGACCGCAACAAGCTCTACAACAGCGTCGGCGGTTTCGCCCTGCCCGACATCGAGCTGTCCGAGCCGGTGACGCTGAAGGAGGGCGACGTGCTCATGCTTTGCAGCGACGGCGTCTGGGCGGAGATCAAGGACCAGGAGATGGCGTCCACCCTGCGCGCCTATCCCTTGGACCGGGCCATCCGGCACATGCTGGACCATGCCGAGTTCCGCGGCGGCCGCAACTGCGACAACCTGTCCATGGTGGCCATGCGCTACGGCGAGGAGAAGTTCGACAACGACGAACTGGTCCTGGGCGACGACCTCGGTCTGGACGACCTCAACACCCAGCTCAGGCAGATCGGCCAGCGGGAGGCGGACAGAAAGTCGTCCCGCGAGATGGACATCGATCAGGCCGTGGCCGAGATCCACTCGGCCCTGGCCAAGTACGGGCTGAACAAGGAAACGCTGTGAGCGAGACCACTCCAAGGCCCTCCGGCCGCGCCGCCGATGCCCTGCGGCCGGTGCGCATCACCCGCCGCTACACCAAGCATGCCGAGGGATCCATCCTCATCGAATGCGGCGACACCCGTGTCATCTGCACCGCGAGCGTCCTCGACAAGGTGCCGCCACACGTGAAGGGCACGGGGGCCGGCTGGCTCACGGCGGAGTACGGCATGCTGCCGCGCGCCACCCATACGCGCGGCGACCGGGAGGCGGCCCGCGGCAAGCAGAGCGGCCGCACCCTGGAGATCCAGCGTCTGATCGGCCGCTCACTGCGCGCCGCGGTCGACCTGGACAAGCTCGGCGAACGCACCCTGCACGTGGATTGCGACGTCATCCAGGCCGACGGCGGCACGCGCACCGCCAGCATCACCGGCGCCTTCGTCGCGGTGCACGATGCCGTCGAATGGCTGGTGCGGGAGGGCAAGCTGCCGGCCTCGGTCGTGCGCGACTTCGTCGCCGCGGTCTCGGTCGGCATCTACCGGGGCATCCCGGTCCTGGACCTCGACTATGCCGAGGACGTCGACTGCGATACCGACATGAACGTGGTCATGACCGGGAGCGGCGGCATCATCGAGGTGCAGGGCACGGCGGAAGGCGCCCCCTTCAGCCGCGCCCAGCTCGAGCGCCTGCTCGACCTGGCCGAGAAGGGCATCCGCGAGCTCGTCGCCGCGCAAAAAAATGCCCTGAGCGCTGTAACCTGAATCCACCCGCAAGCCTCTCTCACCTCATGGCCCTAACGGACATGGCGACGGCCACCCCAGAGCATGAATGTCGCCGTGTCCGTTCCCTCTCCTTAAGCCCCTCCC
>OGCL01001391.1_pt1 | contig 20925 bp, 26 predicted proteins | sample 1570041 | NCBI WGS metagenome assembly OGCL01 (sample SAMN06266162, study PRJEB24511) | hot springs metagenome | isolation source: Hot spring water | place: South Africa: Limpopo | collected 2015-06-22
ATTGGAAAAACCTCTACTGCAACGTGACAATTCCAGGAGATGATCTTGCCAAAACCGAGGGAGATGAGAAAATCATCGGTCTTCTTATAAATAAGATGGAAACAGCAGTGATGACGATGAATGACGACCTCTCCATCATGTTGTTTGGGGATGGAACTGGTCACGGTGGCAGAGATTTTGATGGGTTGTTGAATGGAATTGATAATGGAACCCTCTACCCCTCTTATGGAGGAATCAACAGGGTCATAAACACCTGGTGGAGAGGAATCATTGACTCAACAGGTGGATCTGTCACACTTGACGCTGTCAACTCAGTGATTGGTCAGCTCACTGTTGCTCAGAAAAAGCCAGATCTTGCCTTCACAACCCAAACCATCTACGATAAACTTTGGTCAAGGGTTCAACCTCAACAAAGATTCTTAGATGGTAAGTCAAGTTTGGCTCAGGTTGGTTTCACTGGAATCAACTTTAATGGTCATTGTGAGATCATTGTTGATAACCACTGCCCGCCTGGGACAATCTTCTTCATCAACACAGAGTTTTGGAATTTAGTTTTGAATAGGAAGAAGAATTTTGAATGGACACCACAAAAAACCCCTGTTGATTCTGATGCTTATATCCGTCAGTTATTGACGATGGGTAATTTTGTCTGCTCTCAGTGCCGTGTCCAGGGGCAAGCGACAGGGTTAACTTAAGAGAGAAGCTGTTTGGGTGGTTTTTTGGGTCTCCTTTTTCCACCTAAACCCTCCCTTGTAGGGTGGGAGGCAAAACATAACCCTACAACTTTAACTCTAACTTCGTCAACAATTGACGAACTCTCCTCCGCCTTTTGCCGCAACCAAAAGGAAGAGGAAGACAAAATCCAAAGGAGGATACAATCATGCCAGGCGAAACTGTAGTGACGATGTATGGATCGGTAATTCCCAAACACTCAATCTTTCAGACCTCTCCCACCCAGCAACACAGGTTGGGGGATAGGGCGTTCTTGGGAAATAGGGTTTTCCACTATGCAAAAGCTGGTGCAGTAGCCTTAGAACCCTCAAGATTGACTGAATCTGCAGCTCACGTAGCCCACCATCTCAAATGTGCTCTTGCGGCTGCAGCTCTCCCTGGGGCGATGAGATTGAGGGTAACTCTTGGAGCAACTGCTGCAACCCTCAATCAATATGCAGAAGGTTATCTCAGCAATGATAGTGGTGCAAGTGGATATGCAGTAGTTAAGATCAAAAGCCATCTTGCAATTCCAGCAAGTGGATCGGGGTGGATTGAACTGATGGACCCCTACCCAGTAGGAATGACATCAGGTCATTTTGTCACCCTCACCAGAAACGAGTATGATTTGGTGGTTTTAGCTGCAACAACCGCAGTAGGCATTGTTGTTGGAGTCCCTCCCATAGCAGTTCCTGCTGGTTCTTTCTTCTGGAATCAGACTTGGGGACCAGCTAATGTTCTTTTTGGTGCGGGTCCTCCAGCTCTTAATGCGGCAGTGATGAGAAGTGGTGCAACAGCAGGAGCTGTCATCGCTCAAACCGCAGGCAACCCAATTGTGGGATGGGTGATGAGGGCTGAAGCAGCTGCTGATTATGGTCTTGTCTTCTTGACCATTGCACCGTAGGAAGGGAGGAAGGGAGGGAGAGAGGTCATCCTTTCTCCCTTCCTCCAAAAGGAGGAAAAAATGTCAAAACCTTATAGAATAATCCCAGACACAAGACATAAAACCCATGCTATTGTGGTTGAGTGGCAGTTGGCGAGTGGAGAAACAGGACAACCTTTTGATGGAATCGAGTTTCCAGACAAGACAGTCCAAATGTCAGGGACTTTTGGTGCAGCTGTTACCATGGAAGGGAGTAATGATGTTACAGGGGCAGGTGTTTGGAATACTCTAACTGACCCCTTAGGAAATGTCATCTCAATGACAAGTGGTGGGATTGAGACTATCTTAGAGAACCCATATTGGGTTAGACCAAATGCAGGAGCAATTACTGGGGTGACGGTAAGACTTTCCTGTGCACAATCAAGGAGATGAGAGATGAGTGAAATAACCATCCTTGAAGCAAAAGAGTATGCAAAACAAATGTCAAACTTCTTCAAAGCGTTTAAGTTTGTTGATGAGGTTCTTGACAAGGCTGTTGGAACAGCAGAGTTTTTGAAAGCAAATGAACGCCGTCTTGAAGAGGTTAGGGGAGAGATATCATCTCTCCTCGCAACAAAGGAAGAAAAAATTGCAGAGGTGGAAAGAGAACTCCTCCAACTTGAGAAGAAATTTAAGGATAGGGAGGAAATGCTTGAAGAGGAGTTTGGGAAGAAGCAAGCTCAAATGATGGAAAAGTTTGAGATGTTTGAGAAGGATATCAATTCCAAAATGACACTCTTGAAGAAGAAAGAGGAGGAAGCAATCTTAGAGATGGAGAAGATTCAAAAACAATATACTGATCTCAAAAATGAAACCAACTCTAAGATTGCAAAACTTCTCTCTGAACAAAATGAAGCCCAGGCAAAACTTGATAGCACAAAGAAAGCTTTGGCAGAGTTGAGAGGGAAGCTTGAAGAGTGAGATCTTAAAGGAGGAATCTCCCAATGCCTAAATCAACATCAGCTTGCAATAGTATATTGGCATTGATCTTCAATGCCACTGCTTGGAGTAACTTTGCGGATAATGCATCCTCAAACCCAGCAACTCACCTCTATCTTTCACTCCACACAGCGAATCCTGGGGTTGGTGGATCACAAACAGCTAATGAGGCTAACTATGGAGGATATGCAAGATTGCCTGTTGTTAGGACAACTTCTGGATGGACAGTTCCTTCAGGTGGGGCAACAGGAAATGCAGCTCTTGCTCAATTTGCTGAGTGCACCTCAGGGTCAAACATCGTCACTCACGTTGCAATTGGGAGAGATGCAAGTGGAACAGGGTTAGTGCTCTATGCTGGGGCATTGACGGCAGCTCGAACGATTACAGCTGGTATTCAACCCCAGTTTGCACCAGGGGCATTGACGGTTACAGAGACGTAGGAGGTAATGTGGGCGAAACAGGTTATTTTTGTAAAAACTGTCATGCAGAAGCCACGATGACTGAGAATGGACTGGTTCGAGGCTGTCAATGTAATTCAACTATAATTGCTTCTTTAGAAGCAACAGCTTATGGTGAGTCTCATTGTTCGGAGCAGCCACTCAAACAAAAACTTTTTGATTTCTTTCATCAAATTGGCTTAGAGACATTGAAGAGATTAAAAAATGGGTTTTAACACCGTATCCACAGTAGCACAAAAACTTGATGCAAATTCTGAGGTTTGGCTCTCTTTCATCCACAAAACAAGTTGCCCAGATGGGAGTGCAGGTGATTGGATCGATCTTTCCATGGCCCCAGGAACTCCAAAGTATAATGCTTATGTTGGTGACCAAGCAACTTTCACCCCACTGAATGGGGTGGGTAATGATGGAATCTACACTGGAGAATCGGCCCCTGGAAAGTCAAAATATCTTGCCTCGTGGTGGATGCAGACGATGAGTGTAGATAATGTTCCTGCTACTGTTTATCTCCTCGATTATGTTGGATTCTACCCGATGATTGATTTAGATTCCACTGATCCTCAATATATGGATAACACGGTGCCTCTTCCTCGTTACACAGATGGAAGAGGGTTGAGAATGTTCCTTGTTGCAACAATTTCAACTGCAACTTCAGTAAACCTTACAATTAAGTATACTAATCAAGATGGTATCTCTGGGAGAACATCCTCTAACAGCTTGATGATTGGTGCTTTCACAGGAAACATCATCTCTACTCCCCGACCATCTTACACAGCTACTCTTCGTGGCCCTTTTTGTGCATTAGATGGGGGAGATATAGGTGTTAGGTCAGTTGAGGAAATCTTATTGGATGCCTCGGCGGGTGGGTTTGGTTGCTTGGTTCTTGCAAAACCCATTGCTCAGCTCTTTCTTGGAGAGATGGGTGTGGTGAGTGAGATTGAGTTCTGGAGACAAAAAGCCTCCCTGCCTAAGATTGAGGATAGTGCTTATTTGAACATGATTGCAGGAATTGGAGGAATAATTACTCCATCTATTTGGCGTGGAGGAATAACAATAGTGAGGGATTGATATGGGATTCTCATCTCAAGATGCATTAATAAATGCAATTACCAATGGACAGGTTGATAGGTTTGATTGGAATAAAATCACAGGAGGCACCGCATACACGGCTGGAAGATGGTATGATATGTCAAGTTTGGCGGGTGTCCCAGTTGCCAATTCGTTTCCTGGGGCAGCTTTAACGTGGGTCTCTTGTAATGATGTGAGTGGGAATGGGACTGATATTTTTGGAATGTATCATAGTGGTAATGTTAGTCCAGCCACAAAGCATATCCTTAATGTGTATGGTCTGACTGCTGTAGCAACTGGAGTGCCAGCTTTATTAATGTTGGTGGATATGCAAGGATATTGGCCTGGGATTAATATGAATGCAACTGGTGCTCAAACACTGACTGGCACCCCCACATTACGATATACAAATGGGGTGGGGTTGAGGATGTTTCTTGTGATCAGAACAACTTCTGGAGCCACTGCCCATAACATTTCTTACTCTTACACCAATCAAGCAGGAACTTCTGGCAGAACAAACCCCGTCACGGTTTCTTGCACAGCATCAGCTATTCCTCCCCATATCACACACTCAGGAACCGCCGCAAATAACTATGGCCCATTTCTCCCACTTGCTTCAGGTGATTTTGGGATTAGAAATGTAGCAAGTGTTACCCTGAGTGCGGCTTCGGGGGCTGGAACAGCTGCACTTTGTTTAGTGCGACCTTTATTAACACTTCCCTTAACAACAGTTTCAGTTGCTGGTGAACGTGACTTAGTCAATCAGCTTCCATCTCTTCCTCGCATCATGGATGGTGCTTGTTTAACATGGCTATTATTTACGGGTGGAGCTGTTGCCGCTTCAACAAACTATTACGGTGCTATAGACTTTAGTTGGAATTGATGAGATGACATTATTAGGAAATATCTATCGTTTCACAAACGCTCCAATAAGTTGGCGAGGAGCACCTATTGGCACAATGAGAACCAACTATGGAGGCTCAGGAAATAGGTTGAACATCTCATTTGGTCTCACAGATCGAACAGCTTCCATCCCTGGAGGATGTGAACACCCAACAGCTTGGGTTCTCGGAGTGAAGGGAGGGGGATTAGCTACTTACAACCTCATTCGTGGATCTGGTGAAGTAAGTGCAGCAACTCTGTTGATGGGTAGAGCTTTATCAGCGGGTCTTATTGGCGATGGGGCAATCACAGCAGCGGATCTCTCACTAATCAGTGGTCTTCTTGCTAATCTTGTTGGAAATGGTGAAATTTCATCGGCTAATCTTGTTGGTTCTGTTGCTCTTGCAGCGAATGTGATTGGAAGTGGAGATGCGACGGCTGCACTTGGCCTTATCATTTGGTGTGTAGCAAACTTAGCTGGTGAAGGTAGTATAAGTGCAAACTTAAAGGGATGGGCTTCTTTGGCATGTGACATTAAAAGTTATGGTGACCTCACCCCTGAAGGCCTTCGAGATGCTGTATGGGATGCTTTATCAGCCTCCTACAACAGAACAGGAACGATGGGAAGAAAACTCAATGATGCTGGCTCTGCTGGTGATCCCTGGTCTACCTCACTTCCTGGAACCTACAGTGGAACTCAAGCAGGAGCTCTTTTTTACTTCTTGATCAGAGCAATCAAAAACAGAAAATATTTGAGTAAGGAAGGAAATGTTTGGTATTTGATTATCAGGAATGATGCTGACACAGATAACATCCTAAAAAAAGCCCTAAAAGATAAGAATGGGAATGATATTACAGATATTGATGCTGGTCTCTTATCAGAGGAGTTAGCTTCCAGTGTTTAACTCAACAACAGTTGGGCAAGGGTTGGGAAGGAGAAGACCTTCTGTAATCCTTGCTTGGGGATTGGGTGGATGGGGCGAGACGCCACCCATTCTTGTCAGAAGTATCTTCAAACCTCTTTGGAGACCAAGAAGAGGCAGGTAGGAGGAGATAAGTTGAATGCAAAACTCACCTTTTACAATTGGGATTGGAGAAATTATTTGGGCAGGACTTTTGGGTGTTGGGGGGTTTTTCATGTGGCTTTTTAAGAAAGCAATTTTTGGAGAGATCGATCAAGTTAAGAAGGGAATGGAAAAACTCCAAACAAAAGACAATTGCACCCTCCTTCAAAGGTCATGCAACAGCATCTTGTTGGAGAAGATGAACAGCATGACACAAAAATTAGACATGGTGCTTGATAGGCAAACTCAAATCTACAAAAGACTTGAAGATCACATAAACGGACACTCAGAATGAAACTAAAACTCAACCGAATTCAATTCACCGAAAAATCAACCATTGGAGAGTTGTGGGTGGATGATGATCCAGAAAGGTTTTGTTTTACGTTGGAAGATCGGACTCGTGAAGCTGGTGTTAAGGTGGCTGGAGAGTCAGCAATCCCTCCTGGTGAGTATGAGGTCATCATTAACTGGTCCAAAAGGTTTAAGAGACCTATGCCGCTACTGCTTAATGTTCCTAATTTTGAAGGAGTTAGGATTCATTCGGGTAATACTGAGGCTGATACTGAAGGTTGTATATTAGTGGGATTCAGCAGGGCACCTGATTTTGTCGGCAACAGCAAAGCGGCTTTTGATGCTTTGTTTGCAAGAATCAGTCATGCAATCAGTGAGGGAGAAAAAGTTATGATAGGAATCTATCCAAGAGAGGAGGTTAGGAAATGAACATCTATGAGTTTTTCTTGAAGTTGATCCCTTTTATAGTCAATGATAAAATCCTCGTGATTGTTGCCGTCACGGCGATTACAATCATCTCAATCTACCTTTTTCCAGAGAAGGGTGAAACCATCGTCACATCAGCCTTCACTGGGTTGTTTGGTCTCGCTGTTGGAAGGGCAATGTCAAGGCAAACAGATCAACAAAATGGAGGTGTGAGATGAAGACATCCAAATTTTTCTCTTTTCTATTTTTAGTTATCTTTGTTGGTGCTTGTTCCTCTTGTGCATCATTTGAAAAAACCGCTTATGTCTCCCTCAACACCAGCAAAGATTTCTACTTCATCGCAATGGGGATTGTGGCAGACCTTCAACAGGAAGGAAAGATAACGGCAGAAAAAAGGGCAGAGATAAATAAGGCAGCTAAGATCTACAAAGAAGCCCACAACACGGCGGTTGAGGCATTCACCATCTACAAAGTGACGAAATCAACAGCAGACAAAGAGAGGCTGAAGGTGGCAATAAAAATAGCTGCTTCAAAATGGGAAACCGTAGCGGCCCTCATCAATGCTATCAAACCTGGCGTCTTGCCTAAGACACTTAAGGAGGTGTAAGATGGCTATTCCTGTTACAGTGATTGAGACAATCCTTGAACTTGCTTTGAAGTATGGGATTCCTGCTGTTAAGAGTGCAATTGAGGCGATGGGTAAGGAGGAGATTACGCTGGAAGACATCATTGCTTTGAAGATCAAAAAAGAGCCAGAGGATTTCTGATCTGCATAAACTGATTGAGGGAGAGGGATAAATGAGTCTTACAACAATGACAAACAACATTCTTCGTTTCACCCCTGGGCTTAACCCTGAGCTTGTCAAATCTGTCATCCAAGACAGCTATCGTCAATTGTGTTCAAGGGATTGGTCGAGGTTGAGGCTCATCCGCAACCTTACTACAGTTGCACCTCACTCTGCTGGGACGGTCGCTGTCAACAGCGTGGGAGTTGTGACTGGGACGGGGACAAACTTTACCTCTGAGATGGTAGGCTCATTCATGCGAGTCCATCATCAAGATGCTTTCTTCGAGGTAGCCTCTTATGACTCTCCGACCAGCATAACTTTGAGTAATTGGAGTGGGGTGGTTGTTCCTCCCTTAACAAAATACTCAATCTTCAAAACCATCTACACTGTTGATAGTCTCTTTGGGAGTGTTTTTAGTGTGACCTATCAGATAGCATTGAGGAAGAGAAGTCAATCTCTCTTTAATCAACTCGACCCAACCCGTCTTGCTACCTCACCATCTCCAACAGCTTGGGCATATGCAGGAGTAAGCTCGACGGGGGCTATTAGGATTGAACTCTACCCTGTTCCATCTTCTGTGGTATCACTTAGGGTTCAGGGGAAAATCAAAGCCTCTGTTCTTGAAGATGATGATGTTCCTCTCCTCCCTGAGGATCTTGTCGAATCTCTCGCCCTTCTTGATTGCTACAAGTTGAAGGATCTCCAACAACCAAAACAAGGATGGGATAGAAGAGCACATGAACACACAATCTCATATGCAACTTTGTTGGAGATGTATGAAGATGAGGATAGGGAAGCTGATGCTCACATCTCAAAAGTTAAGGATATGATGAGCCAAGGGGAATATCCAATTGATGATAACTTTGCTGTATCTCATGATGTGGGGTGGTAGGAATGGCAGAGAGTTTAGAAAAAAAGCTCAGTCGTCTTGCAAGAGGAAAGTTTTTGAATTGGAAGGAGAGGAGAGAATTTAAAACAGGGGCATTTAAGTCACCAAAAGACTTTATTTGGTTGGAAGTTGGGAAGTTTAGTGACTACTATCCAAAAGACATGATGAAGAAGATCATCAAAACCGCCTCCAATTATGGACTTGATCCTTATGATCTCCTTGCTGTTGGAATAGCAGAAAGTGGTTTGGGGTATAAGAATCCTGTGAATCCAATGCAAATCAATCTTGATGTTCATGAAGATGAGATGAGAAAAAGATACCCCCAACTCCAAACCTTACCAAAACAAGAGATGACTGGTCATCCTGCTTTTCCATCACTGTCAATTGATTATGCGGGTCATTTATTAGATAAGGCGTTGAAAGAGTTTCCAGAAGATCGCCTTTCTGGTCTTCAAGCTTACTCAGGAAAAGGAAGAGTTCTTTATGGAGGGACGGTGAAGGATGAGAAATATTTCAACAAACCTTCCAAAGAGATTGATTTTTGGAGAGATAAACCACAAGGAAAGAGAGTTAATCGTATCTCTACCATGATTAAACTTAATGAAGAGCTTCAACATCTTATCAATAGGTTTTGGCAGGAACAAGACTTCGTCAACATTTGACATTGTTTGAGGAGGAAAAAGATGAATTGGATCACAAATCTGCTTGGTAATGTTGGGAAGGGGATGCAGAAAACAGGACAAAACGTTGGCCTCTTCACGAAAGGTTTCATTGGTGGATATGGGGAGGGATTGGGAATTCCTCAATTGGCAGGAAGGTTTACAAGAGCAGAAGGAGTGACTGGGATATGGGCAGATCTTGGACGTCAGTTAGGTCAGATGCAAGCTGAACAATCTCCAGCTGCTATACCAACATCAATAGGTGCAAAACTTCACGAACTTGCTTCGATGCGTCGACCAGCTCAAGAAGAAGAGCAAAAAAAGAAGAGAAAAAGACCACGGGGAAGTTTCATTTTGCCACCAGAAGAATACTACATGCCTGAAGGGAAATAAAGATGAACCGTCTACAAATTGAAACAGAAGCTCGCACCTTGATGGCAGAGAAGACTGCATCTTCTTCTTATGCAGATAGTGCTGATATCATCAACTGGATCAACGACGGTATCAAGGATATGTGTATAAAAGGGAAAGTCTACCCAAAGACAATCCCTTTGAATGTAGTCTCAACAGACAGAGACTACAACCTTCCTTGGGACTTCATTGAGCCAATCCGTGTTGATAATCATAGAGGGATTCCCTTGGATGAGATTGATCTTGAGTTTGTCGGAAGAACCTTCACTCTCCCTGGAAGACCTCTTTATTTCTACTTCACAACAACCCCAATCACCCTCTCTTCTTGGTCAGCTGGAACCCCTTATGTTGTTTGGCCCTCATCAGGCGTCCATACCTCCACCTACATCGTCCCCACCACCCCAAACGGTTATATGTATGAGTGTATTGTTAGTGGAACATCTCACACAACACAACCTACATGGTCGACGGTTTTGGGGACAAGACAAATTGATAATACTGTAACATGGATATGTAGGGAACTCGTTTCTTCTCTCCAAACCATAAACCTCTATGACACACCTACAACTGCTGGAGGAGGAGTTGGGACTTACTACCTAACTTACTCAGCCCTTGATGGTGGATTGCACAGTGATCAAGCAACTCCAAACTTTGCTTCCACCCTCCATCACTATCTCATCCCATACATCTGCTACCGTTGGTCAATCAAAAACAGAGACAGTCAACTTGCAATGGCTTTCTATCAAGAGTATGCAGCGGGGGTAGGATTACAAACACCTCCTCCCAAGGGAGATCAAAGTGCCATCTAAGTTTGTTTCTCGACTCATCAAAAACATCATTGGGATGAATAATTATGATGATTCTACCTCTCTCACCCCAGGAGTGGTTAAGTTGATTCAAAATATGATCCCAAAAAAGACCTCCCTTGATACGAGGGAAGGATGGGTCAAATATAACTCAACTGCATTGCCAGGATCGAGTGGTGTTTATGGGATTGGTTACTATGCTCCCTCTGTTAACCTCAATCTCGATCTTGCTGTCTCAAATGGAAAACTTTATTCAGGAGAGGGAGGAGTTTTTACAGAGAGATATTCTCCTCTTTCATCAACAACCCTTTGCACAATTGTTCAATTTGATGATGTTGCTCTTATTTGTGATCAAGTCAACAAAGTAATTGTTTATCGTCACGGAGAATCTCCTTTCCAAATTGGAATCCCTTCCCCAAAAGATTATAAACTTATTGATGATTTTGAAAATGCTGCTGATTGGACAATGACAAATGGGACAGCATCAAACAACAAAGTCAATAAAATCTATGGAACGCAATGTATTAGATTTCTCTCCACAACTGGTGGGGCAATGGTAGCGAGGAAAACAATCTCCTCAATCAACCTCACCGTTCATGGAGATGGTTCGGCCTCTTCAACCTCAGACTACATCTCATTCTATTTGATCAGAGGAGTCTACGCTTCCTTCACAAACTGTTTTCTTGATTTGGGTGAGCCAACATGGACAAACTTTTATTCCATCCGCTTAGATACCCTTCCAGAGTGGACAGCAACTTCTGCCCCAAACGTGGCTTTTGAGTTTAAGATAAGAAAGAGTGCATTCACCGCAACAGGCAGCCCAAATTGGAATAACATCACAGGAGTAAGGTTTAGGGTTCAAGCAGCATCTGGTCAGCAAGCTCAGATCACTGTTGACTTTATGAGACTTGAGAAGACTGGCCCCGTTACGACTACGCCTTGCACAGCAGACCCAGCTACCGATACATTTACCTCAACTGCCCATGGTCTGTCAAACGGAGACACAATTTTTATCAATGCTACAACCATGCCAACAGGATTATCTTCAACCACCCTTTATTATATTGTGAGTGCGGCAACAAATACATTTAAAGTTTCTCTCACTTTGGGCGGTAGTGCAGTTGGCTTCACAACAGCTGGAGTCAATGTCAGGTGGATAAGAGGTGCTGCTGGTAACCTCACTGGGACATATCATTATAGGGTGACCTATATGACTGTGGATGGATGGGAGAGTGATCCATCAGTTATGTCTGATCCTGTCACTGTCACCTCTGGTCAAATCCACCTCACCGTCATCCCCGTCCCAGGTTCAGCCAGAGTTGCTTCAAAGAAAATCTATCGTTTGGGAGGATCATCTGCTGAGTGGAGACTCCTCACCATCCTCCATGATGCTACCACCACCACCTACATCGACAACATTCGTGATATAGATTTGGGCGACATTATGGATGCTGTTGAAGGCTACCCCTACATCCCAAAAACAATCTGCCGTCACAATAGAACTGTCATCCTTGCCAATCTCACTGATCTTGATGGCACACAATATCCTTGTGGGGTGATGGTGTCAAGGGAAGAAAGTTATGATATTTTTGATCATCTTGACTTTTTTGAAATTGAACCTAACTTTGGAGGGGTGATAAGTTGGATCATCTCTGCCCTTGACTTTGTTTATGTGGGTAAGACGAATTCGATTTGGAAGTTTGATCCCAACGATCTCTCCCTTCCCCCTCGTTGCATCAGTCGTGTTTACGGTGGGGCTGGACCCCTTGCAGTCTGTTCAGGAGAAAATGAACTCTATTTCCTTGATGTTGGAAAGGCTGGGGTGGTGAGTTGGAATGGATCATATGCAGAGGTCATCAGTGATTCCTCCATCTCAAGAGGAGCCTCTGTCAAAAATTACATTGATAACATTCCTCCTGCTTACATCCATCTTTGTTGGATGCATTATTATAATCAGTTTGTTTTGATAGGGATTCCTCAAACAGGCGATACTCATCCTACCCTCATCCTCGCCTACTATGTCCCAAAAAGATTTTGGTTTGTGATCAGTGGATGGAATACAAGATGTGCCTACTCAGAGAAAATCGCAGGCGTTAACACCCTTCATCTCGGTCACGCTACAACAGGGTTTGTTTATGATGGATTTAAGGGAGATACTGATGATGGGGCTGACATTGTCTCCATTCTTCAAACAGCAGATGATGATTTTGATGATTCCTCCAGCAGGAAAGATTATGGAAAATGTGTCCTCTGGGGAAAAAAGTTAACATCAACGAATGTCCCTCTTCTTATTGAACCTTATGTTGATACAGTTGATAGTGGGAGAGATGTTATAGAGACAATCACCGATCTTACTGTCAAGAGGAAAGAGTTTGGCATCCCCGACCTCCCCTACAAAGGGAGTTTTCTTGGGATGAGGATTACAGCAACAAAAAGATGGAGTTTCAGCTCACTCCTTCAATATGCAAGATTAGAACCACCTCTGGTTGAGTGAGGAGAATGAAGGATGAAACCAATTGCTGATGTTGTTATGGTAGACAAACAAGCCGAAGCTACTGTTCGGAAATTGTTTGAAGACCTCTACAATAGGGTGATTCCATCTGATGCTCTCAATGCGGCTTTGAGATCAGGAAAACTGCGTCGCCCTCATATTGATGCAACCTCAACAGGGACAGAGTTTAGTTATGCATGGATTTATGCTCATTGCTTCCCTGTGGAGAATGCTTCAATCTATGTTTGGGGAGTTAGGCAGACAGGGACAACAAGGTGGACAACTTACTTCTCTACGGAGAATGAGATCAAGATAATCTTTCTCTTTTTTGGTGTCTCTTATGATGTTAGGGTGATGGCAATTGGGCCTTTGCTGATTAAATCTGAGTGGTCTTACCCTGTTCCAGTCATCACGTCAGAAGCCCCCAAACCATCTGTTGTGACTGGGATCGTGGTGACAAATGAAACCCTCTATGTCGATCCTACCACAGGAGTAACATTGGCATCGGTGAAGGTTGAGTGGGATAATAATCCAGCTGATGAGATGGTTGATAGTTATGAGGTGTTGTGGGGGTAGGAAGATAGGATGGTTCAACATCGTTCATTGACAACATCAACTTTACAAAACTTGAAGGGCGGAGTGTGTTCGCCTGAATTAACATCTTCATCTTCTCGGGTTCACTCTGTTTTGAAAGGAGAACTACCTTATGTTAGGATGTGGTCTGTGCAGATTGCAGGTTTTAGAAAGTTTCGCACTCTTACCCCCAGTTATACTGTTCTTTCTGATTTTAACTTTCCTGATTTAAGTTGTTTTCCACGATCTGCTACAGGTTGTGTTAGAGAATTAACAAGAAAAGAAGAAGTGTTTAAAGCTGGTAATTATATATACCTTTTTTCAGAACCTGCAGCTTCATCATCTCAACCAAGGCTTTTTAAGTTTAACTTAGTAAATCAAACATATGAGATACTTCTGGAAGATTCAGGCCTTTTTATTGACGGAGTTTACTATGATGGGTATTTGTATCTTGGTCGAACCGCTCCATTTGCAAATGACAAAATCCTCAAAATATCCCCAGATACACTCTCTGTTGTTGCAAGAGCAGGAGCAGGAAGAGAAATCAACAATACACAAATTCTTATCATTCCAGAATTAAACCAAATATTGGTTTTAGATTATAGATATTCACCTTATTGGGTGCGAATACAACGTTTTCACCTTTTGACTTTTGCTTTTATCTCTACTGTGTCGAATATTGTAGATGGTAGTCCATATCGTCACCAAAAAGGGTTTGTTAGGGTTGGTGAGGATATCTTTTTTGTAACTCGAACCTCTACTACTGGAGACTTAGGTAATGGAAGGTTAGTAAAAATAAAACTTCCAGATCTCAATGTAGTGGGAAATATTATAGTGTCATCTGGACGTGGAGTTGGTCTTAGTGTTGATAAATCGGGAAATATTGGGTATGTAGTATCAGGGACACATCTTTATAAATATAACTTAAATGATCTTTCCTTGATAACATCAGTTGCATTTCCTGGATTAGTTGATGTTACTGCAACTGGTTTCTTATTAGATGAAGAAAGAGGTGTTGTAATTATTAGTGGTGATATTATTTATGATGTTGAAAGATTACTTGTATATAGAACAGATGATCTATCTTTAATACACAACGCAGCAAATTTCCCAAATTCACCATCTTTATTCCTTGCATAAAAAAGAGGCAACCATACATGTCAAAATCAAGCCGTGTTATTGATGGATTAAAAACCAACACCCTCTATTCCTTCCAAGTGAGAGCTAAGAACTCAGTTGGAGTATGGAGTGATCTTCCTACTGCTGTCACCCTCACCACCTCAAGAGACACATCTCCTCCTCCATCTCTTTCCTCCATCACCCTCCTCCTCCTCAACGGTTTCTTCCAACTCAAATGGGCCAAACCAACCACACTTGATCTGAGAGGTGGTGGATATAAAGTTTATGTTTGGACATCAAACACCCCAGCAAGTGCTCTTTTGATCAAGGAGATAGGCTACACGTCAAACTCAACTGAGATCTTCATTGGGGATAGAACACAAGATGGATCATTAACCATAACCGCTGGGACTACTTATTGGTGGTGGGTGACTACCCTTGATGCAAGCAACAATGAAAGTGCCAGAGTTGCAACTACTCCTGCATCAGGGAGTGTTTCGGTGACAGGAACAGGATTAGCCCACAACGTCCTATCAAACTTAAGCTATGCCACAGCAGGTCATACAGGGTTTGAGCCTACTGTGACCAAAGGAAATTTAACTGCGGGATCTTCTAAGATAACGATAGGAGGGACGGGAACAGGAGCATTGATTGGAGCTGGGGCATCTGTTGATGTTGTGGAGAGTAATGTAATTCATAATAATCTTGGAGGGTTGACAACAGGCGATCCCCACTCCCAATATGCCTTTCTCACAGGCCGTTCAGGTGGTCAAACTATTCATGGTGGAACAGGTTCTGGTAATAGTCTCTATCTTCGAGCTACCTCCCATGCAACCAAAGGAAATGTTATTCTTTGTGATGATGGAGGAAATGTTGGTATTGCAACTGGCTCACCAAGCATCTCTGACGGATTTGGTCTCCACCTTGGGGGAAAGATTATTCGACTTGACACATCTAAGACACCAGCCTCAGCAAGTGCAACAGGTAATGTTGGAGAAATCTGTTGGGATGCAAATTACATCTATGTTTGTGTTGGATCAAATTCATGGAAAAGGGTAGGGATTGTGACATGGTAGGAGAGTGTAAGAAGAAACTAAGTGAGATTGCGGTGTTGAAAATCAAAAACATAAATCTCTCTCTTCAAATCCTCCATATGCAGATCAACCAGCTTGTGGAGGAGAGAGATAGAATCCTATTGCTTGAGTTTAAAAGGTTGAAATGTCAACCTGACAAGTGGAGATTAGATGAAAGGACATGGGAGTTGATCAAACAGGAGGAATCATGAAGACGGTTGATTTTCTTAAAGAGGAAGAGTTTCCAGCATTGCTTTTATTGATCAAAAAGTTTTCTGAATCCACCCAATCTCCTTTTCACCTTCATGTCAACGAGGTGTCAGCTTCACTCCTCCACGAGAAGTTTGTGACTATTGTTGGGAAGGATGATGAAAAAGACTTTCCTTTTGTTGCTTATTTGAATGGATTTAGGACTGAAACAGGTGAATTTACAATTTCTCAAATGTATTCAGAAGATCCCTCCTTAACCCCAATCATTGGGAATTTTCTTGATGAGTTTCTTAGATCCATCAACATCAAAAAAATCTATGCTCTGTTTATGCATGATCCTCGTGTGTTGGCAAAGTATGGGTTTAAGTTGAAGAAATATTTTCTTGAGAAGGATTTATGATAGAGTCAGATGAGAAGTTTTTGGAAACTTTTATGATGCACCTTAAGAAGGTTAGGGCTTTTTTGACAAAGGAGGAAATCATAAAAAGGATGAAGGACAAATCTTGTTTGTTTTTGGGATTTGAGGGGATGTTTAAGGGGGATAAATTGTTTGAAGAAGCACAATGTTATCTGCATGATCATCCAAACAAACGAACCCTTTCGAAGGCAATGTATAAGGTTATAGATCAACTTTGGAGGTGATCAAAATGGGAGGTATAGGTAGATCAAAAAGAAAAGCAGTAACCGTTCCAGTCATTAAATATGCCACAGGTCAAGAAGCTCTTGCTGAGAGGTTGGTTCCTCGATTTGAGGACCTTCTTATGGGAGGCTTCTCATCCCCAATGGCTCAAATAATGTCAACAATTGTTGGAGAAGCGGGGATGAGGGAGGCTGCTCAGGAGAGAAGACGAATTGCTGAAACCAGAGGGATGTCAACTCCTGCCAGACAAAGAGCAGTAGCTGGTGTAGGTGAAGGAGCTGTTTCAACAATGGCGAGGGTGCCTCAAGAGATGTGGGGAAAGGCAGCTGAGTTTCTTGGTAAATACGCAATGCAAGCCCCTGCTGTTGGTCATGCAAGTAGAGGACGAGAACGCTCAGCGTCAGATAGTGTTTGTTGTTATATTTTTTGTGCAGCATCTCCCACAGATGAACTTCTCGAATATGTCAGACGATACAAAGATAGCCACTATGAGATTGACTCAACAGTAGCTCAGGGATATAAGCGATTGGCCCTTTTCCTCGTCCCTTTGATGAGAAAATCCCCCATAATCAAGTGGATAGTTAAGTGGATGATGGTTCATCCAATGGAACTCTATGCTAAGGCTTACTATCAGGAAAAGACTCTCCTCAAACTCACCCTCTATCCGCTGACGAGGGTTTGGGTAGGATTGTATGCTCTCATTGGAAAAATCCATGGATTGAGTGAATGGCACAAATATTGGGAGTTGAAGAAGTTTTTGGATGATTGATTTTGGAGGAAAATAAGATGACAAGAAGAAGTGGAAGATCATATCAATTTACTATTGATGCTCCTGATCTTAGTGCTGCCTTACAACGAGATATTATTGAGGCAATCATACCTAAGGAGATCAGAAAACAAGCCCAAACAAGAATTGCGTTGGAGAAGCTTGCTGACGTCTACCCTACCCTTTCCACCTTTCCTCCATCAGAGAGAGAAAAAATCTACTCTCAACTCATCTTCCCTGCTTATGGAGTGTATCAACCTCCTCTCTTCCGTAGATTGTTTGGGGCTAAACCAGAATCCATTCTTCCACTCCCTTCAGGTGCAGAGGAAATCCCCAAATCATTAGAAGGGATGAAGATGGTAACTCCTGTAAAGGGGAGGAGAAGAGAATTACAAGCTGGCATCACCCTTCCCCCAACTGCCCCAATCAAGATCCTCCCCTCTCCTCTCCTTCAACCTGAACATGAAGAAGAGTTAAGGAGGATGGCCCGTGCGGCTGGGATGACTGATCCAGAGGAGGTCAGTGAGTTTCTTCTTGATCGAATGGTCAAGGGTGGAAGATCTACTGCTCAAATGACAGCTTGGATGATCAATCGGGCTGAGAGGTGGATGAAAAACTACAAAGAACAAAATCCAGGGGTGAGTGATGAGCAAGCATTTGAAGCACTTAAGGGTGCTCGGCCTGGGTTGGCAACTGAGTATGAACTTTATAAGATGGATAAAGAGACAGCCAATCTACTCAAGACACTCCGAATCAAAGGTCTTATGGATAAGCCCCCAGTCTTTTCAACTGAGAAGAAGGTGATTGATGGGGTGAGGATGGAAAGAAAGGTTCAATGGGATCCAGAGAGCAAAACACTTAAACCTGTTCCTGGTGCTGAGTGGGTTCCAATAGATAAGCCTGAAAAAGAGAAGGAGGAGAAAGAGGATGATGCTCTTGCAAAACTTGAAAAGAAGTGGGAAAAAGAGAGGAATCAACAACTTAGTGTTGCAAGAGAGGAGCTTAAAAGAGTCACGGGGGCTATTGATAGAGGGTATGCTAACTATTTGACTCTCTTGAAAAGGATGGTGACCGAGTTTAACAAAACACCCCAAGGAAGAAGATCTCCAATTGTTGATGTGACAGAGCATCCAAAATACCTAACCCAAGCAGATTGGTTGTTGTTGACTCCAGAAGGGAGGGCATTGAATAAGAGGCGTCATCAAATTGAAGGAAAAATCCATTACTATCTCACTGGGCGAATTGTTGAATCTCCTCCAGAACCACAAGAACCAAAAAGCCAATCAACCATAATCACATTTAGTCAGGAGGGACAGAAACTTAAGGAAAAAAAGATTCCAAAAATAGGAGAAACACCAAAATCTCCAATTCCCCAATATAATGAAAGAGGTGAGAGGATAAGCAGATGACAATCCAAGTCGAGATCGAGGGAAAAGGTGTAGTTGCAGAGTTTCCTGAAGGAACAGATCCTGCAATCATTGATGCTGTCATCAAGAGAGACTTTTTTCCAGAGAAGAGGAAGAGAGAGGTTTTGAGAGAACAACCTGCTGGGGCTTTATTTGGATTGGCTGGGAAGTTAGGGTTTAAGGAGCGTGTCTATGAGCCAACTCCGAGGAGGATAGATGAGCCCCCAGCTTCTGGTGAAGTTTATACTATTGGGGCTGATCCGAGGAAAGGTTTTTTGGGGAATCTGGCTGAGACAATGTTTCTCGATCCTCCCGAATATGCGGCTATTGTCTTAAGTGGTGGTCTTGTTGGTGCTCGTAAGGGAGGAGTAAGCCAAATAATACCCTACGCCAAACGATGGGGCACTTATGGTGCAAGTGATGTCTATCGTGGAGTTGTCAAGTTTTTGGAAGCACTCAGAGGTGGAGTCTCTGCCAAAACCAAAGAAGCCCTCATCCCTGTAGAAAAAGCTGTCCCCCTTGCTGCTGAAGAGGTGGAGAAGGTATATCCAGCAGTTGTTCCCTCCATCACCCAACTTGCAAGAGAAGCAATCCTTCCAAAAATCCCCCCAAAGGTAGAAACGCCAAAAACAGAAACCTCTCAACTTCTTGAAGCAGCAAGGAGGGCTACTCTCCCAAAACCACCCCCACCAGAAAAACCTCGATTCCAAATGACTTTTGAGGAATTACAAAAGGCAAAAGAGTTGGATAGGAGGATAATTGAGTGGATTCAAGCCAATCCAAATGATCCTCTTGCAAGAATTGCGATGGGGTGGATAAGAAAACAGCATCCTCTTCCAAGAGCAACAAGAAAAGCTCTGGAGGAGAAGATTACAGGTAGCCCTACCCCTCAACCCACCCCCACAACTCAACCTACGCCCACCACTCAACCCACCCCCACAGTCACCCAAGAAACCCTCACAAAAGGAGTGACTGCTCCTACTGTTACTGCTGTCGATCCCACTGACATCGCCCCTCCCCTAATTAAAGCCACTCCCTCAACAACCCTCTCTGTTGATGAAATGAAATTCCTCAAAGAACCAACTGGCCCAAGCCCAAGGAGAGGAGTTAAAGCGAAGATTGGAAGCTTCACAAAAAGAGGATTGATGGAAGTATCAAGCCCTTATGAGGTGTTTAGGAGAGAACCTTCTGGGATTGGGTGGGATTTATGGAATCTCTCAGAGAAGGTTGAGAGGCGTAGGAATGTCTTTTTGAAGAAGCAATTTGATGACTTCAGGAAGAATGTAAGGTTTGGCCCAAGATCGAGAGAATCAAACCTCACGGGGGAGTTGTTGGATAACTTTGAAACTTGGGATGAGGTTTTGGCTGGAACCTCAGCAGATGTCAAACCCTTCCTAACAAAAGATGTCAAAGATGCCTTCATCCACATCAGGGAAAATTGGAGTAGGTTGGGAGATGACCTCGTCAACAAAGGTTTGATGGAGCCAACAAGGAAAATCAGGGCGTATTTGTTTAGGATGTTTGATAAGGATGACATCTATCAAGCTTGGAAGGATGAACTTGCTCTTCTCCAATCAACTGGAGGAGATGCTAATCGCATTAAAGCCCTTAAACATGTGATTGAGACATTTGAAAAAACAGGAACCCTTCTTCATGATGTCATCCCAACCACCCTCAACGTCCCTTTCTTGAAACCAAGAGTAGGAAGACCTGGATACTCAATTGATGCTGTCAAAGCTTACTCTGCTTGGATCGAATACTACACGAAGAAAGTCTACACTGAACCCATCCTCAAAGCAGGGGTGGAAGCGATGAAGAGGATGGACCCCGATTTTCGCTACTACACGAAAGAATATCTCAGACGATATGGAGACCTCGACAGGGCCTGGGTGTTTGCTCCAGCTGAGAGAGCCTTAACCACACTTGAATATGTAAGGAGTTTGGGTTTTTGGAATACGAGGTCAGCCATCATCAACGCAACCCAAAACCTCAACACTCTTATTGATCTTGGAGTTGATGGTAGCTACTACATGATGAAAGCCATCCCCTTCATGCACTCCCCAAAAGGAAAGGCTATTTGGGATGCTTCTGGTCATGCCATTGAGGTTCCCTCAATAAGGTGGGGGTTGGTTGATGAGAAAGTTGAAAACATCGTCAAACATGGATTTGCCCTTTTTGACAAAGTCGAGTTAGGCAACAGGAAGATGGCTTACTTTGCAGCTTATTTGAAGGGGTTGTCGAAAGGGATGTCTGAAGAAGCGGCAATGGCTTTTGGAGATGCTATCATCAGAAGGACTCAATTCCTCTATGGTAAGGTTGGGGCACCTTTGATG
>OGCL01001393.1_pt1 | contig 20895 bp, 20 predicted proteins | sample 1570041 | NCBI WGS metagenome assembly OGCL01 (sample SAMN06266162, study PRJEB24511) | hot springs metagenome | isolation source: Hot spring water | place: South Africa: Limpopo | collected 2015-06-22
CGCCCGGGCAGCCTGACCACCGCTGATCTGGTCACCGCCTGCATCGGCATCCCGCTGCTGCTGGAGGCCACCCGCCGCGCCCTGGGCCCGGCGCTGATGGTCATTGCCCTAGTGTTTCTCGTCTACAGCCTGGCTGGCCCCTATATGCCGGGCATGCTGGCGCACCGCGGGGTGAGCTTCAACGCCCTGGCCAACCACCAGTGGATTACCACCGAAGGGGTGTTCGGCATCGCCCTGGGCGTGTCCACCAGCTTCGTCTTTCTCTTCGTGCTGTTCGGCGCCTTGCTGGAGCGGGCGGGGGCCGGGCATTACTTTATCCAGCTGGCTTTCAGCCTGCTCGGCCACTTCCGTGGCGGCCCGGCCAAGGCGGCGGTGATGGCCTCGGGCATGACCGGGCTGATCTCCGGCTCGTCGATCGCCAACGTGGTCACCACCGGCACCTTCACCATCCCGATGATGAAGCGCACCGGCTTCTCGTCGGAGAAGGCCGGCGCGGTGGAAGTGGCCTCCTCGGTCAATGGCCAGATCATGCCGCCGGTGATGGGCGCTGCGGCCTTTCTGATGGTCGAATACATCGGCATGCCCTATGTGGAGATCATCAAGCACGCCTTCCTGCCGGCGGCCATCTCCTATATCGCCCTGCTCTATATCGTCCACCTGGAGTCGCTCAAGCTCGGCCTGCAGCCCATTGGCGGCCACCAGCCCAAGCCCTGGCTGCGCCGCCTGACCGGCTTCGCCTTCGGTGCGGCGCTGATCAGCGGCCTGTCCCTGGCGGTGTATTACGGCCTCGGCTGGCTCAAGCCGGCCCTGGGTAATTACGCCCTGCCGGTGATCGGCGCGCTGCTGGCGGCCGTTTATGTCGGCCTGCTGAAGATCGCCGCCAGCGTGCCGGTGCTGCCGCCGGAAGACCCGGACGCGCCGCTGGAGCAACTGCCCAAGACCCGCGCCGTGCTGCTCTCGGGCCTGCACTTTCTGCTGCCGGTGGTGGTGCTGGTCTGGTGCCTGATGATCGAGCGCCTGTCACCCGGACTGTCGGCCTTCTGGGGTAGCGTGATGCTGATCATCATCCTGCTCACCCAGCGTCCGCTGCTGAGCTGGCTGCGCCACGATGGCAGCCACGACCATGGCACCTTTATCGATGGCGTGATCGACCTGCGCGAAGGCCTGATCGCCGGCGCGCGCAATATGATCGGTATCGGTATCGCCACCGCGGCGGCGGGGATGATTGTCGGCGCGGTGTCGCAGACCGGGGTCGGCCTGGTGCTGGCCGATCTGGTCGAGCTGCTGTCCATGGGCAACCTGCTGCTGATGCTGGTGCTCACCGCGATCTTCAGTCTGATCCTCGGCATGGGCCTGCCGACCACCGCCAACTACATCGTGGTGTCCAGCCTGCTGGTGCCGGTGATCGTCACCCTGGGCCAGCAGAACGGCCTGATCGTGCCGCTGATCGCGGTGCATCTGTTCGTCTTCTACTTCGGCATCATGGCCGACGTCACCCCACCCGTGGGCCTGGCCTCGTTCGCCGCGGCGGCGGTGTCCAAGGGCGACCCGATCCACACCGGCATCCAGGCCTTCTACTACAGCCTGCGTACGGCAGTGCTGCCCTTCCTGTTTATCTTCAACACCGATTTGCTGCTGATCGATGTGGGCTTCGGCCATGGCCTGCTGATCTTCGCCGTGGCCACTCTGGCCATGCTGATCTTCGCGGCCGCCACCCAGGGCTACTTCCTGGTCAAGAGCCGCTGGTACGAGAGCCTGCTGCTGCTGCTGGTGGCCTTTACCCTGTTCCGCCCGGGCTTCTGGATGGACCGTCTGCACGACCCCTACCAGGACATCCCGCCCAGCGAGCTGGCCCAGGCCCTGGGCGCGGTGGAGGACGGCAGCCAGCTACGCCTGCGTGTGCTGGGTGAGAACGAGGTGGGCGACCCCCGCGAGTTCAGCCTGCTGCTGCCGGTGCCCGGCGGCGAGTCCGGCGAACAGCGCCTGGAGAAGCTCGGCCTGAACCTCTATGAGGATGACGGCAAACTGCTGGTGGACAGCGTGGCCTTCGGCAGCCCCGCCGCCGATGCCGGCCTGGAGTTCGACCAGCAGATCCTCAGCGTCAAGGCCCCCACCGACCGCTGGGTCAAGGAACTGATGTGGCTGCCAGGCTTTATCCTGCTGGCCCTGATCGTCTGGCTGCAGCGGCGCCGGCGACTCGCCTGAGGCGCGCCAGGGGGCACAGAAAGGGCAGCTTCGGTTGCCCTTTCTGCTAGGTTTTTTGCGTTCGGTTTGTGCCACTGGTTTTCTCAGGTCCAGTGATCAAAGGCATACCCAGCTGGGAGACAGGCAAAAAAAACCTCGAATCTCTATGGGGAGAAAGATTCGAGGTTCAATCTCTGAACCGCTAGGGCGGGGTTCAGAATCTGCCAACACTTAACACAACAAGGAGCAATGAAAGGGGCTTGCGCTACCGTTCATAACTCCTCTGACTGGGTCCTGCAGGCAAAGTTCAAAGGCGCCTTAGACGTAGTGGTTATTAAAAGCTACGTGCTCAGTGTGCTTCATCCCAGTTGTCCCCTACGCCCACTTCTACCAGTAGCGGCACGTCCAGTTGCGCGGCGCTGCTCATCAGCGTCTTGATCTGCTCGCGCACCTGCTCGACCAGGTCCTCGCGAACCTCAAGCACAAGCTCGTCGTGCACCTGCAGGATCACCCGGGCATCCAGGCCGGACTGGTCGAGCCACTGGTCCACCGCCAGCATGGCGCGCTTGATGATGTCCGCCGCGGTGCCCTGCATCGGCGCGTTGATCGCGGTGCGTTCGGCGGCCTTGCGCAGGCCCTGGTTCTTGGCCTGGATGTCCGGCAGGTACAGGCGGCGGCCGAACAGGGTCTCGACATAGCCCTGGCCGGCAGCCTGCTCGCGGGTGCGCTCCATATAGGCCAGCACCCCTGGGTAGCGGGCGAAATACACATCGATATAGGCCTGGGCCTGCTTGCGATCAACCTCAAGCTGCTTGGCCAGGCCGAAGGCGCTCATGCCGTAGATCAGGCCGAAGTTGATGGCCTTGGCCTTGCGCCGCTGCTCGGTGCTGACCTCTTCCAGGGCCACGCCGAACACCTCGGCGGCGGTGGCCTTGTGCACGTCGCGGTCATGGCGGAAGGCGTCCAGCAGGCCGGCATCCTGGGCCAGGTGGGCCATGATGCGCAGCTCGATCTGCGAGTAGTCCGCGGCCAGCAGCTTGTAGCCCTTGGGCGCGACGAAGGCCTGGCGGATGCGCCGACCCTCGGCGGTGCGGATCGGGATGTTCTGCAGATTCGGGTCGCTGGAGGACAGGCGCCCGGTGGCGGTGACCGCCTGGTGGTAGCTGGTGTGGATGCGCCCGGTGCGCGGGTTGATCTGCTCCGGCAGGCGGTCGGTGTAGGTGCTCTTAAGCTTGCTCAAGGAGCGGTACTGCATCAGCACCTTGGGCAGCTCGTAGTCCTGCTCGGCCAGCTCATGCAGCACCGCTTCGGCGGTGGAGGGCTGGCCCTTGGCGGTCTTGCTGAGAATCGGCAGACCGAGCTTTTCGTAAAGGATCACCCCCAGCTGCTTGGGCGAGGCCAGGTTGAATTCCTCGCCGGCGATGGCAAAGGCCTGGCGCTCCAGCTCCACCAGCTTGTCGCCCAGCTCGACGCTCTGCTCGCCCAGCAGCTTGGCATCCACCAGGGCGCCCTGGCGTTCGATCCGCGCCAGCACCGGCACCAGCGGCATCTCGATCTCGCGCAGCACCTTGGCCAGGCTCGGCTGGGCCTCAAGTTTGGCCCACAGCTGCTGGTGCAGGCGCAGGGTCACGTCGGCATCTTCGGCGGCATAGGGCGCGGCCTGCTCCAGGGGTATCTGGTCGAAGGTCAGCTGCTTGGCGCCCTTGCCGGCGATGTCTTCGAAGCGGATGGTGCTGTGATCCAGGTACTTGAGCGCCAGGCTGTCCATATCGTGACGGGTGGCGGTGGCGTCCAGCACATAGGATTCGAGCATAGTGTCGAAGGCCACGCCCTGTACGCGGATGGGCGTGCTGGCATGGGCGAGGATATTGATGTCGTACTTGGCGTGCTGGCCGACCTTGGCCTTGGCCGGGTCTTCCAGAATCGGCTTGAGCGCGGTCAGCACAGCGTCCCGATCCAGCTGGGTCGGCACCCCCATATAGCTGTGTGCCACCGGGATATAGGCCGCCTCGCCAGGCTTGACCGCGAAGGACAGGCCCACCAGCTGCGCCTGCTGGGCATCCAGGCCTGTAGTCTCGGTGTCGAAGGCGATCAGCTCGGCCTGCCTGAGCTTCTCCAGCCAGACGTCGAACTGGGCCTGGTCGAGGATGCACTGATAATCGCCCAGGGCCTGGGTTGGCACTGCCTCGGCGGTCTGTTCGGGAGCGGCGGCGGTAGTCATAGGGGCAGCGCTCGGGGCGCTGGCACTGGGGGCCAGGGTAAACAGATCATCGGCAGCCGGCACCGCCTGGGGCTTGACCGCGGCGGCCGGGTTGCTGCGCAGCAACTCGTCGCGCCAGGTCTTGAATTCCAGCTCGCTGTACAGCTCGACCAGGGCCGGTACATCGGCCTCGCCCGGGTGCAGGCTGTCGATTTCGATGGCCAGCGGCACATCCAGCTTGATGGTGGCCAGCTCATAGGACAGATAGGCCATCTCGCGGTGCTCTTCGAGCTTGGCCGGCAAGGTCTTGGCGCCGCGGATCGGCAGGCCCGGCACCTTGTCCAGGTTGGCGTAGAGCACATCCAGGCCGCCGCCGACGCCGACCAGCAGGCCCAGGGCGGTCTTCTCGCCGACCCCCGGCACGCCGGGGATGTTGTCCACCTTGTCGCCCATCAGGGCCAGGTAGTCGATGATCAGCTCGGGGCCGACGCCGAACTTGGCTTTCACCCCTTCCACGTCGTAGACGCTGCCGGTCATGGTGTTGACCAGGGTGACATGGGGGCAGACCAGCTGGGCCATGTCCTTGTCGCCGGTGGAGATCACCACATCGCGTTTTTCCGCAGCGGCCTGGCGGGCCAGAGTGCCGATCACATCGTCGGCCTCCACCCCGTCCACGCACAGCAGCGGATAACCCAGCGCCTTGACGCTGGCATGCAGCGGTTCGATCTGCACCCGCAGCTCGTCCGGCATGGGCGGGCGGTGCGACTTGTAATGCTCGAACATGGCGTCGCGAAAGGTCGGCCCCTTGGCGTCGAACACCACGGCAAAGGGGCTGTGCGGGTACTGCTTGCGCAGGCTCTTGAGCATATTCAGCACGCCCTTGACCGCCCCGGTGGGCAGGCCCCTGGAGGTGGTCAGCGGCGGCAGGGCGTGGAAGGCGCGGTACAGGTAGGAGGAACCGTCGACCAGAACCAGAGGGGCGTTTGACATGCGCGGGATCAACCTTTTCGGCGGTGGCGGCGGTAGAATGGCCGCAACAATCAATCAAAGGAGCAAGGTTACCATGCGCACACTCAATCGCCTGTTGCTGGCCAGCCTGTTGGCCTTTACCACCCTGGCCGTGCAGGCCGAGGACCCGGTGTCGGCCGACCCTGATGTGACCATTCGCCAGGATGGCGACCGCACCATCGAGGAATACCGGGTCAACGGTTTTCTCTATGCGGTCAAGGTGACCCCGAAAAACGGCAAGCCCTATTTTCTGGTGCGGGCCAATGGCAACGAGGGCAACTTCGTCCGTTCCGACAGCCCGGATATGCTGATTCCGGCCTGGGAAATCTTTAGCTGGTAATGCCTGATGTCCGTATTCACGCCCCTTGAGCGCCATGAGCTTGAGGACTTTCTCGCTCCCTACGGCCTGGGTCGCCTGCGCGACTTCCAGGGCATTAGCGCCGGCAGCGAGAACAGCAATTTCTTCGTCAGCCTGGAGCAGGGCGAGTTTGTCCTGACCCTGATCGAGCGCGGCCCCAGCAGCGACCTGCCGTTCTTTATCGAACTGCTGGATGTGCTGCACGAGGCCGGGCTGCCGGTGCCCTATGCCCTGCGCACGGACAAGGGCGAGGCGCTGCGCAGCCTGGCGGAAAAGCCCGCGCTGTTGCAGCCGCGCCTGGCCGGCAAGCATGTGCAGGCCGCCAACCCGCATCACTGCCAGGAAGTCGGCAGCCTGCTGGCACGCATCCATCTGGCTACCCGCGAGCAGGTACTGGAGCGGCAGAGCGACCGTGGCCTGGACTGGATGCTCAGCGAGGGCCCGAGCCTGGCCCTGCAGCTGCCGGAGGCGCAGCTACCGCTGCTGCGCGATGCCCTGGCCGAGATCCACAGCCTCAAGCCGCGCCTGCTCGCCCTGCCGCGAGCCAACCTGCACGCCGATCTGTTCCGTGACAACGTGCTGTTCGACGGCAACCACCTGGCCGGGGTAATCGATTTCTATAACGCCTGTTCCGGGCCCATGCTCTATGACCTGGCCATTGCCCTGAACGACTGGTGTTCCGAAGCGGACGGCAGCCTGGACGGCAAGCGCGCCCAGGCCCTGCTGGGTGCCTATGCGGCGCTGCGGCCCTTTACCGCGGCCGAGGCTGAACTCTGGCCGGCCATGCTGCGCATCGCCTGCGTACGTTTCTGGCTGTCGCGGCTGATCGCCGCAGAATCCTTCGCCGGCCAGCAGGTGCTGATCCACGATCCGGATGAGTTCCAGCGGCGCCTGGCGCAGCGTCAGCGGGTCGAGATCGGACTGCCTTTCGCTTTATAGACCGAGGCGTAGGGCGGGTCGTGACCCGCGCTGATTGATCCCGCGGCCACCGCATTAATTGTCTGTACGCCATCTGTAAATGGCGGTGCGTTTTGGGTTTTATGGGCACCGTCGCGTTTGCTTGGAATTGGCGGTGTGGCGGCAATGGTTTGGCGGGTTACGCCTTCGGCTAACCCGCCCTACATATCTGCCCTTCGGCTTGTAGGTCGAGGTCACGTCCAAGGCGTAGGGTGGAAAACCGCGTAGCGTTTTCCACCGCTCAGATCGGCTTTTACAGCTGTCCTAGACACGCCACCAGCCCATCCGCCAAGTTCTCCAGCAGCCGCTCATAGCCCCGCGCATCCACCTGCAGCTCGCCACCCAGGGCATCCAGCTCGGCCAGGGTAACCGGCAGGCCGGCGGTCAGGGTGTCGGCCAGGCGGGGGCGCAGCGGCGGTTCGCTGAATACGCAGCTGGGTCCGGCCTGTTGCAGGCGCTGGCGCATGGCGGCGACATGGCGGGCGCCGGGCTGGATTTCCGTCAGCACGCTAAATACCCCGACGTGCTTGAGGCCGTAGGCCGCCTCGAAATAGTCATAGGCTTCGTGGAAGACAAAGTAGGGCTTGCCCTTGAGCGGCTCCAAACGGGCCTGCAATTGTTCGTCCAGAGCGGTCAGGCGCTCGCCGAAGGCCTGCAGGTTGGCCTGGTAACGTGCGGCGTTGGCTGGGTCGATACGGCTCAGATCAGCGGCCATCTGCGTGGCGATCACCTGGGCGTTGGCCGGCAGCAGCCAGAGGTGGGCATCCAGGCTGCCGGGGCGGTGGTCATGGTCGGCGTGCAGGGCATGCTTGTCATGGTCATGGTCATGGTCATGGTCATGGTCATGGTCATGCTCGGCATGGCTGCCGCCGAAATGGCGCAGGGTCATATCCGTCAGCGTCTGCACAGCCACAGCGGGTTTGTCGCGGCCGGCCAGCAGCTTGGGCAGAAAACTCTCCAGATCCGGCCCCACCCAGTAGAACAACTCGACCTCGCGCAGGCGGCGTACATCGGAAGGGCGCAGGGCATGGTGGTGCGGCGAGGCGCCCGGCGGCAGCAGCACGTCGGGCTGGCCGAGGCCGTCCTGCACGGCGGCGGCGATCAGCTGCAACGGTTTGATGCTGGTCAGCAGGCGCGGCGAATCTTGGGCGTGGGCGGTGCCCAGGGTCAGGCTGAGCAACGCAAGGCCGAGGGTGGCAAAAAGACGTGACACGGGAAACACTCGATGGGGCGGGAAAGGGTAATATAATAACGTCTCTTGCCTGTCCCGTCCCTGCCCATGACCCAGCCTCCCCTGGCCTCGCGCCCCCATGATCATTCCCGTTGTGTCAGCCATGCCCTGAGTGAGGCGGAGCAGCTTTGCGCGCGCCAGGGCCTGCGTCTGACCGCCTTGCGCAAGCGCGTGCTGGAACTGGTCTGGGCCAGCCACAAGCCTCTTGGCGCCTATGACATTCTCGCCGTGCTGAGCGAGGCGGACGGCCGTCGCGCCGCGCCGCCCACCGTCTACCGGGCCCTGGATTTCCTCCTGGAGCATGGCCTGGTGCACCGCATCGCCTCGCTCAACGCCTTTATCGGCTGCAGCCACCCGGAGCATGCCCACCAGGGCCAGTTCCTGATTTGCCGCGGCTGCCATGCCGCCATCGAGCTGGAGCAGGCGAGTATCAGCGATGCCATAGTCGCAGGCGCCGCCGGTGTTGGTTTTGCCGTGGAAGGGCAGACCGTGGAAGTACTCGGCCTTTGTGCCGGCTGTCAGGAGCCCGCATGAGCCAGGCGCTGATCCGCCTCGATGGCGTCGGCGTAAGCTTCGCCGGCCAGGTGGTGCTGCAGGATGTGCAGCTAAGCGTGAAACCCGGTGAGATCGTCACCCTGATCGGCCCCAACGGTGCCGGCAAGACCACCCTGGTGCGGGCCGTGCTCGGCCTGCTCAAGCCACACAGCGGCAGCGTCTGGCGCAAGCCCAGGCTGCGTGTCGGCTATATGCCGCAAAAACTGCATGTGGACGCCACCCTGCCGCTCTCGGTGCTGCGCTTTCTGCGCCTGGTGCCTGGGGTGCGGCGCGAACAGGCCCTGGCGGCGCTGGCCGAGGTGGGTGCCGAACAAGTGATCGACAACCCGCTGCAGAGTATTTCCGGCGGCGAGCTGCAGCGGGTGCTGTTGGCCCGGGCGCTGCTGCGCGAGCCCGAGCTGCTGGTGCTGGACGAGCCGGTGCAGGGCGTCGATGTGGCCGGTCAGGCCGAGCTGTACCGGCTGATCACCCAGCTGCGCGATCGCCATGGTTGCGGCGTGCTGATGGTGTCCCACGACCTGCATCTGGTGATGAGCACCACCGACCAGGTGGTCTGCCTCAACCGCCATGTGTGCTGCTCCGGCCACCCCGAGCAGGTCAGCGGTGACCCGGCCTTCGTCGAGCTGTTCGGTCAGGACGCCAAGAGCCTGGCCATCTATCACCACCATCACGACCACGAACATGACCTGCATGGTGAGGTGGTCAGCGAAACGCCGGCGGGTCTCAGTATCAAGGGCCCGGTAAAGCCCCATATCCACGGAGATGGCTGCAAGCATGGCTGATTTTCTCCTCAATGCCCTGCTCGCCGGCCTGGCCCTGGCGTTGGTCGCCGGTCCCCTGGGTTCCTTTGTGGTGTGGCGGCGCATGGCCTATTTCGGCGACACCCTGTCCCACGCCGCGTTGCTCGGGGTGGCCCTGGGCTTGATGCTGGATGTCAGCCCGACCCTGGCGGTGACGGTGGGCTGCGTGCTGCTGGCGGTGCTGCTGGTGACCCTGCAGAGCCGCCAGCCCCTGGCCTCGGACACCCTGCTCGGCATCCTCGCCCACAGCACCCTGTCCCTGGGCCTGGTGGTGCTGAGTTTTATGCAGGATGTGCGCATCGACCTGATGGGCTATCTGTTCGGTGACCTGCTGGCGGTGGGCCCCACGGATCTGGCCTGGATCATCGGCGGCAGTGCCCTGGTGCTGGTGCTGCTGGCGCTGCTGTGGCGGCCGCTGCTGGCGATCACCGTGCATGAGGAACTGGCGCGGGTGGAAGGTCTGCCGGTGGCGGCGATTCGCCTGAGCCTGATGCTGCTGATCGCCGTGGTGATCGCCGTGGCCATGAAGATAGTCGGGGTGCTGCTGATCACGTCCTTGTTGATCATTCCCGCCGCCGCCGCCCAGCGCCATGCCCGCACCCCGGAGCAGATGGCCCTGGGCGCCAGCCTGCTGGGCATTGTCGCAGTGTGTGGCGGTCTCAGCCTGTCCTGGTATCAGGACAGCCCGGCCGGGCCATCCATCGTGGTCAGTGCCGCCGCGCTGTTTCTCCTGAGTTTTGCCTGGCCCCGCCGTCAGGCCTGACAAGCGCCGGCCACAGACTGCTGCCGAGCCTTTGGTCATCGGCGGCGATGCCTGTATGATTGCGCGTTTTTTGCACAATCCGAGACGCGCCTTGATGAAATCGTTTGTTTCTTGTGGTCTGCCACTTTGTCTGGTCCTGCTGCTGGGCGCCTGCCAGACGGCCCCGCAGCCGACCCAGGTGCCGGTGGATGATCTGGTCAGCGCCTTTCGCCAGCTCGATCAGAGCCTGGCCGCCGGCCAGCTGGACAGCGCCCGGGAACAGCTGGCCGGCCTGCAGCAGCGGGCCAGCGGCGATACCCGCCTGGAACAGTATCAGCGCCAGTTGGCCGAGGCCCACCTGCAACAGGGTCGCCAGGCCCTGCAGGCGGGTGAGCTGGAGCGCGCCGGGGTGGCCTTGAGCCAGGCCCGTAGCCTGCTGCCCCAGGCCCCGGCCCTGGTCGGCGGTCTGGAAGCGGCCCTGGCCGAGGCCCGTGCGGAGCAGGCCCGTGCCGCCGAGGCCGAGCGTCAGGCTGCCGAGCAGGCTGCTGCCGCTGCCGAAGCGCTGCGCCTGGAGCAGGCCCGCCAGCTGCGTCAGGCCGCCGAGCGGCAGGCGGCGGCGATCCAGGCCACCGGCTTGCCCAATGTCCCCGCCGAACCCGCACCGGGCCCGGCATCCACGGCCAGAAGCCGCGTGCTGGACCCGGCAGCAGCGCGCACGGTGGTCAGCATCGCCATGCTGGATAACCAGGACAACGAGCGCCTGCGCAGCCTGCTCGACCAGGTGGCGGCCGATGTGGTGGCGTTCGACTGCGCGGTACGTATCGAGGTGCGCGAGGCCAAGGACTTTCTCTGGGTCGCGTCCCTGCTCAATGCGCGGATCAAGCGCCTGGACCCGGCCTATAACGCCCGCCTGAGCCAGGTGCTGATGCCGCAGCAGGCCCCACAACTGGTACTCAGCCCCAGGCGCTAGGCGTCTAGACTATGACGGGTGGCACCTTGCTAATGCAGATTGGTTATAACCATAGCGCCACAAAGATTTTTGAGACCTAAACAGCGCCGGCTAGACTAGCGCCCCTAACGCCCAGGCACTGTTCACTGCCCATGTGCAAACAGCCCCTGGGCCGCGGCCTACCCGGCCCGGCAACGAACCCAAAAGGTTTTCCCGTGATCGACTTTCAACAGGTCCACAAGGCGTATCGCGTCGGTGGCCAGGACGTTCCCGCCTTACACCCCTGCGACCTGCAGATCGCCCGGGGCGAGGTGTTCGGCCTGATCGGCCATTCCGGCGCCGGCAAGAGCACCCTGCTGCGCCTGATCAACCGCCTGGAGCAGCCTTCCGGCGGGCGCATCCTGATCGACGGCGAGGATGTCACCGCCCTCGACGCCAATGGTCTGCGGCGCTTCCGTCAGCAGGTCGGGATGATCTTCCAGCATTTCAATCTGCTGTCGTCCAAGACCGTGGCCGATAATGTCGCCCTGCCGCTGAAACTGGCCGGCGAGCTGTCGCGCAGTGCCATCCGCACCCGGGTTGGCGAGTTGCTGGCGCGGGTCGGCCTGCAGGCGCATGCAGACAAGTACCCGGCGCAGCTCTCCGGCGGACAGAAGCAGCGGGTCGGCATCGCCCGCGCCCTGGCCACCGCGCCGAAGATCCTGCTATGCGACGAGGCCACCAGCGCCCTCGACCCGCAGACCACCGCCCAGGTGCTGCAGCTGCTGGCCGAGATCAACCGCGAGCTGGGCCTGACCATCGTGCTGATCACCCACGAGATGGATGTGATTCGCCGGGTCTGTGACCGCGTGGCGGTGATGGACGGCGGTGTGATTGTCGAATCCGGCCCGGTGGCCGAGGTCTTTCTGCATCCGCAGCATGCGACCACCCGGCGCTTCGTGCTGGAGTCCGAGCATGTCGACGAGCACGCCCAGCATGACGATTTTGCCCATGTGCAGGGCCGCATCCTGCGCCTGACCTTCCAGGGCGAGGCCACCTATGCGCCGCTGCTGGGCACCGTGGCGCGGGAAACCGGGGTGGACTACAGCATCCTCGCCGGGCGTATCGACCGGATCAAGGACACCCCCTACGGCCAGCTGACCCTGGCCCTGACTGGCGGCGACCTGGACGCCGCCCAGGCGCGCTTTGCCGCGGCCGACGTGCATCTGGAGGTGCTGCGCTGATGGATGCCCTACTCACCCGCTTCTTGCCTAACGTCGACTGGACGGAAATCGGCTACGCCAGCCTGGACACCCTGAGCATGCTCGGCGGCTCCATGCTGTTTACCGTGCTGCTGGGCCTGCCGCTCGGCGTGCTGCTGTTTCTCACCAGCCCACGGCAGATGTTCGAGCAGAAGGCCCTCTACGGGGTGCTGTCGCTGCTGGTGAATATCCTGCGTTCGGTGCCCTTCGTGATCCTGCTGATCGTGATGATCCCCTTTACCGTGATCCTCACCGGCACCTCGCTGGGCGTTGCCGGCGCCATCCCGCCGCTGGTGGTGGGCGCCACGCCGTTCTTCGCGCGCCTGGTGGAAACCGCCCTGCGCGAGGTGGACCGCGGCATTATCGAGGCGACCCAGGCCATGGGCGCGACGACCCGGCAGATCGTACTCAACGCCCTGCTGCCCGAGGCCCTGCCCGGGATTATCGCGGCCATCACCGTGACCGCCATTACCCTGGTGTCCTACACCGCCATGAGCGGCCTGATCGGCGGCGGCGGCTTGGGTGACCTGGCCGTGCGTTACGGCTACCAGCGTTATCAGCCGGACGTGATGGCCGTCACCGTGATCCTGCTGCTGGTGCTGGTACAGGTACTGCAGAGCGTCGGCGACAAGCTGGTGGTGCATTTTTCCCGTAAGTAAAGCGTTTAGACCGCGGCCACCCGCCGCCCCCAACCGATCCCACAAGGAGTCTGATGATGAAAAAACTGATCGCCGCCGTTGCGGCCCTGGCCGCTTTTTCCGCCCAGGCCGACAGCCTGAATGTCGCCGCTACCGCCGTGCCCCACGCGGAAATCCTCGAATTCGTTAAGCCCGCGCTAGCCAAAGAAGGCGTTGAGTTGAATATCAAGGTGTTCACCGACTACGTGCAGCCCAATGTGCAGGTGGCCGAGAAGCGCCTGGATGCCAACTTCTTCCAGCACCAGCCCTACCTGGATGAGTTCAACAAGAGCCGTGGCACCGAGCTGGTAAGCATTGCCGGCGTGCACGTCGAGCCCTTCGGCGCCTACTCGCACAAACACAAGAGCCTGGCCGAGGTGCCCCAGGGCGGCAACGTGGTGATCCCCAACGACGCCACCAACGGTGGCCGCGCCCTGCTGTTGCTGCAAAAGGCCGGGCTGCTCAGCCTCAAGCCCGAGGCCGGGATCCTCGCCACGCCGAAAGACATCCTGGAAAACCCCAAGTCGCTCAAGGTGCGCGAGCTGGAAGCGGCCACCCTGCCGCGGGTGCTGACCCAGGTCGACCTGGCGCTGATCAACACCAACTACGCCCTGGAGGCCAAGCTCAACCCGACCCAGGACGCCCTGGTGATCGAGGGCAGCGACTCGCCCTACGTGAATATCCTGGTTACCCGTGCCGACAGTCAGGACAACGCCGCCCTGCAGAAGCTGGCCAAGGCCCTGAACAGTGCCGAGGTCAAAGCCTTTATCGAGGAGAAGTACCAGGGCGCCGTGGTTCCGGCGTTCTGATCGGCATATGACGGTGTCGGGCCGCATCCGCTGCCCGACCCACCACCCTGCTGGCAGGGCAGGCAAAAGGCCGAAACATTCTGTGACTAGCCAGGCCCGAGCGGGCCGGGCAAGATGCCGCGCAGTGTTCCATTCATCAAGAGAAGCACAAGCATGCAGCGTTTCCTCAGCTTCGCCCTGGCCATGGTCCTTGGCCTGGGTCTTGGTACCGTGAGTTTCGATGCCGAGGCCAAGCGCCTGGGCAGCGGCAAATCCTTCGGTTCGGCACCCAGCCATCAGAATCGCCAGGCGCCCACCCAGCAGCAGAGCGCGGCGCCGGCCAGTACGGCCCGCCAGCAGCCGGCTGCCGCCGCCAGCGGCGCTTCGCGCTGGCTCGGCCCCCTGGCCGGTATCGCCGCCGGTGGCCTGCTGGCCGCCATGCTGTTCGGTGACGGTTTCGAGGGCCTGCAGATCATGGACATGCTGATCTTCGGCCTGATCGCCTTCGTCCTGTTCCGCCTACTGATGTCCCGTCGCCCGCAGATGGCCAGCGCCAACGGCGCGCCCATGCAGCGGGAAATGCCGGGCCAGGCCGCGCCGGGCTCGATCTTCGGTGGCCGTGCTGCCCCCGCCAGGCCGGTGATCAATGCCCCGGCCTGGTTCAACGAGCAGAGCTTTGTCAGCGCCGGTCGTGAGCATTTCCTCAGCCTGCAGCAGCACTGGGATGCGGGCGAGATGGACAAGATTGCCGAGTTCGTCACCCCGCAACTGCTGGAGTTTCTCAGCCGCGAGCGCGCCGAGCTGGGCGACGGCTTCCAGTCCACCTATATCGACAACCTTGATGTGCAGCTGGACGGTGTGGACGACCTGAGCGACAAGACCGTGGCCACCCTGACCTTTACCGGTCTGGCCAAGACCTCCCGTTTCGACCAGGGCGAAGCCTTCAGCGAAAGCTGGCGTCTGGAGCGGGAAGTGGGCGATAACCAGCCCTGGCTGGTGGCCGGTATCCGCCAGAACGGCTGATCGATCCGCTTGCGCTACAGAAAAAACCCGAAGCCTTGGCTTCGGGTTTTTCTTTGAGCCTGCCCCAATGGTCTGTTGCACTCGTTCAGCCTCACCAGGTCGCCTGGGGCTGTAGGGTGCGCCATGCGCACCAGCAATTCCCTGCCAGACTAGGTGCGCACAGCGCACCCTACGCCGCCTCTGCATACAGGCCAAGGCCTGCTCTGCTGCTGTCGAGCCGTTATTCCAGGCACCTCAGGAGCCGCCGATCAGCCCCGGTAGCTGGGCGGCCAGCTTGGCGTTGTTGAGCGGGGCGCGGATAAAGCCGCGCTGGCGGCCGTCCGGGTCGATGATCACCAGGTTGCCGCTGTGATCCACGGTGTAGTTGTCCTGGCTGGTATCGGCGGGGATATAGGGAATGCTGACCGCATTGGCAAACTTCTGCAGCTTGGCTTCCTCCCCGGTGAGGCCGACGAAGCCGGCATCGAAGTAGTTCAGATACTTCTTCAGCTGTTCCGGGGTGTCGCGCTTGGGGTCGACGCTGACCAGCACCATACGCAGGCGTTCACGGGTTTCTTCCGGCAGCTGGCCTTGCAGCTGGCGCAACTGGGCCAGGGTGGCCGGGCAGATATCCGGGCAATAGGTATAGCCGAAGAACAGCAGGCTCCACTGGCCCTTGAGCTGGTCGGTCTGTACCACCTGGCCGTTCTGGTCGAGCAACTCCAGGGCCGGCAAGCTGCGGCTCTGTGGCAGCAGCACGATGCCGGCGTCGAGCAGTACCGTGGGATCACCCTGACCCTTGCTGTTCAGCACTTTGTTGACGGTCAGGCCAAGCACCAGAGCAACCAGTGCGACAAGGACGAAAACGGTGATCTGGGTACGGGTCATGGGGCCTCAGATATTCAAAAGCAGGTAGTGGTCCACCAGCAGGGCGATAAACAGCAGAAACAGGTACCAGATACTGTACTTGAAGGTGTTGATCGCCGCGTGCGGCCGGCTGTCACGGTACAGCACCCAGGCCCAGAACAGGAAGCGCCCGCCTAGCAGCAGCGCACAGGTCAGGTAGAGCAGGCCGCTCATATGGATGGCGAAGGGCAGCAGGGTGACGGCGAACATCACCAGGGTGTAGAGCAGGATATGCACCTTGGTGTAGTGCTCGCCGTGGGTCACCGGCAGCATGGGGATATCGGCCTTGGCGTACTCGGCCTTGCGGTGGATGGCCAGGGCCCAGAAGTGCGGCGGGGTCCAGGCGAAGATGATCAGCACCAGCAGCAGCGGCTCGGCACTGATATGTCCGGTGACCGCGACCCAGCCCAGCAGCGGTGGGGCGGCGCCGGCCAGGCCGCCGATGACGATATTCTGCGGCGTGGCGCGCTTGAGAAAACCGGTGTAGAGCACCGCATAACCCAGCAGCGAGGCCAGGGTCAGCCAGGCGGCCAGTTCGTTGGTAAAGGTCAGCAGCAGGGCCATGCCCGCCACCGCCAGGAGCAGGGCAAAACCCAGGGCCGCCGCCGGCGAGACCCGCCCGGCGGTGACCGGGCGCTTGAGGGTGCGGGCCATGATCGAGTCGATACGCCGATCCACTACATGGTTGACTGCCGCTGCTGCACCGGCGCACAGGCCGATGCCCAGATTACCGAAGATCAGCACCTGCCAGGGCACCCCGGCGCGGGTAGCGAGGAACATGCCGACCAGGGAGGTGATCAGCATCAGCACCACCACCCGCGGCTTGGTCAATTCCAGATAGTCACGCCAGCTGGCATGGCCCCGGTGTTCGCGCAGTAGAGTAGCCATAGGGTCTCTCCTTTTATTGTTCTGCTTATTTGCCCAGGGCTGCCAGCTCGTGGGCCTCATAGCGCTCGGATTGCACCAGGGGTTGGCGCAGCCGGTAGTTGATCAGCACCAGGCACAGCAGCAGCAGGGCGCCGCCCAGGTTGTGTGCCACCGCCACCAGCAGCGGCAGGTGGAAGACCACATTGCTGATGCCCAGGGCGATCTGCAGGGCCAGGGCCGCCAGCAGCAGCCCGGCCAGACGCGGCAGGCCATTGACCTTGAGGCGCCAGGCCAGCAGCAGCAATACCAGCGTGACAATCAGCGCACCGATGCGGTGGCTCATATGGATGGCGGTACGGGCGTCGCTGTCCAGTTGTCCACCCAGGTAGTTGGGGCCGATCTGCTGGGTCAGGTGGAAGCCGTTGGCGAAATCCATCGCCGGCCACCACTCGCCATGGCAGGTGGGCAGGTCGACGCAGGCCACCGCCGCATAGTTGCTGCTGACCCAACCGCCCAGGGCGATCTGCCCGACCAGCAGCAGCAGGGCGGCGGCGGCCAGCGCCCGCAGGCGCGGACTGAAGTGCAGAGGGGCAAACTGGCCGGACAGACGCAGGGTCAGCAGAAACAGCAGACTCAGGGTGGCAAAACCACCGAGCAGATGGGCGGTGACGATCTGCGGCCAGAGCTTGAGGGTCACAGTCCACATGCCAAAGGCCGCCTGCAGGGTGACCAGGCCGAGCAGAAACAACGGCAGCTTCAGCGGCTGTTCAGCCTGGTCGCGGCGGCGCAGGGCCTGTACGGCCAGACCGAGGATGACCAGGCCCAGAGCGCCGGCGAAGTAACGGTGGATCATCTCGTACCAGCCCTTGGCCACCTCCACCGGGGCCTCGGGGAAGCGGGCCTCGGCGATGGCCTGCTTGTGCTCGCTCATGGGCACGCCGAGAAAGCCGTAGCAGCCGGGCCAGTCCGGGCAGCCGAGGCCGGCATGGGTCAGCCGGGTATAGGCGCCAAGGACCACCACCACCACCGCCAGCAAGGTGGCAAACAGGGCGAAACGGTATCCGGGTTTGCGCATAACAGCTCCTTCACTGGCTCGGGATTAACCGATCTGGGAAATTTTCAGCAGGAAACGCAGGTCATTGAGAATGCCCTTGGGCTGGCTGCTGATGTCATAACGCAGCACCAGATTGCCCATGGGATCGACCAGCCACAGTTGCGGCTCATCGCTCTGCCCGGCCAGTTGGCGGTAGGTCAGGGTATCCAGGCTCAGGCGCGCCAGTTGCGGGTATTCGCGCTGCAGCCGGGCGTCGTACTCGGCATCCACCGGTGTGGCCGTGGCCAGGCCATGGCTGGCACGGCTGACCTCGCGGTTCAGCCCGATATGAATCTGCCGGGCGAGAAACACCAGCTCCTGGCAGTCACGCTCGCAGGCGCCAGGTGCGGTGACCAGCAGTTGCCAGCGTTCTGTGTTGGCGCCACGGATACCCAGGTCCTGCAGGGTCTGCCCGGTGCCGAGCAGCTCGCCGTGGTAGCTGCGGGTTTCCGGCACCCAGAAGCGCCACTGATACATGGCGCTGGCCAGCAGCATGGGGCCTATCACTATCGCCAGGATCAGGATCAGTTGCAGACGACCACGGCGGCGCTGGCCAGCGGGGATTTCAGAGTGGGTGATGGCTGGGTTCATGGCGAGTCTCCCGCGCGTTATGCAGACCGAAATAGATAAACAGGATCAACAGTGCCAGGGCCATGGCGAACCATTGCACGGCGTATCCCAGGTGTTTGTCCGGGCTCATGGCCACCACTGGCCAGTCCAGGCGCAGCGAAGCCGGGCCGGGCTCCAGGCGCAATTCATAGGGCAGCCCCCCGCGCCCCAGCTCCTGCCAGAGCCCGGCCACCTGCACCTCGGTGATCAGCCGTGGCCAGCGCTTGTCGGTGCTGCCGCCGGCCAACTGAAAGGCCTCGCCCGGGGAGATATAGACCCAGGCGGTCAGTTGCAGCGGGGTATCGGGGGTGGTGAATTGCGGCGCCTGGCGCCGGTCCGGCCAGGCCAGCCAGCCGCGATTGAGCAGCACCCAGAGGCCGCTGGGCTGGTCATAGAAGGGTTGCAGCAGCTCCAAGCCGACCTTGCCGCCGCGCAGGCGGTTGTCCAGCAGCAGGCTGTGGCCGGGTTCGAAATAGCCGTGCAGGCGCACCCGGCGGTAGCCCGGCTCGGCCTGCCGCTCCAGCTCAATCAGGCCGATGGGGGCGGCGTGCTGGCGAGCCTGGTGGGTGGCGAGCAGCTGGCGCTTTTCCTCGGCGCGACTCAGTTGCCACAGGCCCAGGCCAAGCAGGCCAGGCAAGAGCGCCAACAGCAGAATGCTGGGCAGCAGGCCGGGACGAAAGGCCTTCATGGCCCTGTCCTCAGGCTGGCTATACTGCAAAAAGCCCCCATTTCCTTCCCCCGGAGTCACGCATGCTGAAAATCGCGATCGTCCTGATGTTGCTGGCTACTGTGATCAGCCTCTTCAGCGGGCTGTTCTTCCTGGTCAAGGACGATGGCCACGGTAACCGTGTGGTCAACGCCCTGACCGTGCGGGTCTGCCTGACGGCGATTACCGTCGGCCTGATTGCCTGGGGCTTCTACTCCGGGCAGCTGGTATCCCACGTCACCTGGTAAGCCCAGGCCTTACAGCACATAGACAAAGACAAACAGGCCGATCCACACCACATCGACGAAGTGCCAGTACCAGGCGGCGGCTTCGAAACCGAAGTGCTGCTCGCCGGTAAAGTGGCCGCGCATCACCCGCACCAGCATCACCGTGAGGATTATCGCGCCCATGGTCACGTGGGCGCCGTGAAAGCCGGTGAGCATAAAGAAGGTGGCGCCGTAGATGCCTGAGCCCAGGGTCAGACCCAGCTCGGTGTAGGCGTGGATATATTCCTCGACCTGCAGCACCAGAAAGGCCGCCCCCAGCAGCACGGTCAGGGCCAACCACAGGGTCAGCGGCTTGCGCTGGTTCTTGCGCAGGGCATGGTGGGCGAAGGTCAGGGTAAAGCTGGAGGACACCAGCAGGATGGTATTGACCAGCGGCAGGCCCCAGGCGCCGATCACTCCGCTAGGCGCGGGATAGAGCTTGGGGTCCGGGGTGTTGAGCAGCGGCCAGGTGTATTCGAAACCTTCCCAGAGCATATTGCTGATGCCCTTGTCGCCTTCACCACCGAGCCAGGGGCCGGCCCAGGTGCGCACATAGAACAGCACGCCGAAGAAGGCGGCGAAGAACATCACCTCGGAGAAGATAAACCAGCTCATGCCCCAGCGGAACGAGCGGTCCATCTGCGCGCTGTACAGGCCGCTGCGGCTTTCCTTGATCACGTTGCCAAACCAGCCGAACAGCATATAGGCCAGAAACAGGCCGCCGATAAAGAAGATCAGCGGGCCGTTGGAGCCTTCGCGACCCGCCGACAGGTCGTTGAACCAGGTGCCGACCCCGTAGACCGAGATCAGCAGGCCGAGGGTGGCGATGATCGGCCATTTGCTTTGTGCGGGTACGTAATAGTGCTCGTGACTCGACATTTCTTGTTCTCCTTATGGAGTCGCTTGGGCAACCGGCGGTTTGCTCGCCGTGATGTCAAACAGGGTGTAGCCCAGGGTCAGATGATGCACATCCGCAGGTAGATCGCGGTCGACGATAAAGCGCACCGGCATTTCGACGCGCTCGCCCGGTTGCAGCACCTGCTGGGTGAAGCAGAAGCACTCGGTCTTGTGAAAGAAGGCGGCGGCCCGGGCGGGGGACACACTGGGTACGGCCTGGGCGCTCATGGGCTGGTCGGTCGGGTTGTGGGCGACGAACAGCATGTCGCGGGCCTCACCCGGATGTACGCTGAGCTCGTCGGCCATGGGGCCGAAGCTCCAGACCATGCCGGCGGCATTGGTGGCGAGAAACTGCACGCGCACCTGGCGCGACTCATCCACGGTCTGCGCGCCCTGGTAGGCGCCGGCGGTCTTGCCGTTGATGCCGAACACCTGGCACATCGCCTCGTAGAAGGGTGGCAGGACGAAGACGCCGAAGCAGAACATCGCCACCACCAGCAGCAGCAGGCGGCTGACCAGGGCCGGGGTGCTGATTCCCTCGCTCACGGGCCTGCTCCTACTTCACATCCGGCGGGGTGCTGAAGGTGTGGTAGGGCGCCGGCGAGGGTACCGTCCACTCCAGCCCTTCGGCACCGTCCCAGGGCTTGGCCCCGGCCGGTTTGCCGCCGCGAATGCACTTGATGACGATAAACAGGAACAGCAGCTGGGTGACCCCGAACATAAAGGCGCCGATGGAGGAGACCATGTTGAAGTTGGCGAACATCATGTTGTAGTCGGGGATACGCCGCGGCATGCCGGCCAGGCCGACGAAGTGCATGGGGAAGAACGCCAGGTTCATGCCGATGAAGCTCATCCAGAA
>OGCL01001394.1_pt1 | contig 20888 bp, 20 predicted proteins | sample 1570041 | NCBI WGS metagenome assembly OGCL01 (sample SAMN06266162, study PRJEB24511) | hot springs metagenome | isolation source: Hot spring water | place: South Africa: Limpopo | collected 2015-06-22
TTGTACTTGTACAGCGCGAGCTTTTCCTTGACGTGCTTGGTTTCGTAGCGCCGATCGGAGACCGTGTTGATCATCGCATCGGAAATATGGCCGACGCCACCGAGGCGCGCTGCCTCCAGGGCCAGGTCGGCGGTCGAAATATCGACACCCATGCCGCCGATCATGATCGGAACCAGCTCGTGCTTGCCGAAACGCAAGCGGAAATCATCAACACGCTTCATCTTAGTCCTTAATAAACCCGCCGGGCTGATGTCTCTCTCCACGCCCGGTCAAGGGCGTAATTTTACGCCAATGTCCCCGCGACTGCGCGCCGCCATCGGATAAATCAAATATTCGGCCACGCCCGCTTGGTAAAGTTGCGACGTTTTACGCTTTCATCGAAACGGTTGCGCCATGAACCTCCTGCATCACCCGCTCTGGCTGGTCGGTTTCCGCCCATTTTTCCTGCTTGCCTGCATCGCCGGGGCACTGCTGCCGCTCGCCTGGGCCATGGTTTACTCCGGCACCGGGAACCTCGACGCCAGTCCGGTCGATGCCTTGCGCTGGCACGCCCACGAGATGTTCTTCGGCTTCGGCTGGGCGGTGCTCGGCGGCTTCCTGCTGACCTCGACCAAGAATTGGGTCAATATCCGCGGCCACCATGGCGCCGCTCTCGCCTTGCTCACCCTTGCCTGGCTGCTCGAACGCCTGGGCATGGCCATCGGCGGCGACTGGCCGGTGCCGCTGTTCCTGCTGTCGAGCAATCTCTTTCTCGGCAGCATCGTCGCCATGCTGGTGTGGACGCTGATCCGTTACCGGGAGCAGGACAGCTACCGCGACAATGCCTTCTTCGTCGTCCTGCTGCCGGTCTTCATCGTCGCCAAGCAACTGATGCTGCACGGCGACTTCGGCGCCGGCAGCGAGATGACGCTGGCGCTTTTCCGGCTGGCTTTCCTGGTCATGCTCGAACGCACGCTGAGCCAGTTCATGAAAGCCGCCTTCCAGGTGCAGATCCTGCGCCAGCCGCGCCTGGACATGCCGATCAAACTGCTCGGCCTGGTCCTGGTCGGCAGTTTCCTGATGCCCGCAAGTCTTGGTGCCGCCCTGTCGCTGGCACTGGCGTTACTGCTGCTGGTCCGTTTCGTCTTCTGGAAACCGCTGCTGGCCTTGCGCCGCATCGACATCGGCATCATGTACGTCGGCTATCTGGCCATCGCCGGCCAGTTGCTGATGTCTGCACTGGCGCAATTTATCGAACCTGGATGGGTCGGCTCGGTGACGACCCACCTGTTCACCTTCGGCGCCATGGGCTGCGTCATCCCGGCGATGATCATCCGCATCGCCAAAGGCCACACCGGCAGGAAAGTGATCTTCTCGCCGCTCGACCGCGGCATCCTCTACCTCATGCTGGCGGCGCTGGCGATCCGCATCGGCCTCCCGCAATTCGTACCCGACCTTTACCTGGCCAGCATCCATGCCGCTGCAAGCTGCTGGCTGCTGGCCTTCGGCCTGCTCGGCTGGCGCTGTATTCCGATGCTGCTGAAACCGCGTATCGACGGGCGCGAACATTGAACCTTCACGCGTAATTCCCGAGGACCGGGCAAAACGAATCATTTTGTCATTGTCATGTCATCAAATTTATTTATAATGCGATTGACATTGTGACAATCAAGGATTCGATCATGACCGCTCGCTCGATCACCCGTTGTTATGGTTGCCCGCATCAACCCGAACCGGGCCAAATTCACGCCACGACATGCCCGCTCCCCCTGAACGGTCACGGCGGCAACGACAAGCTGAGTCAGCAGATGCGTCAGATTCAGGATTGCATCGAAGCGCAGGTCAACAAGATCGAGCAAGCCCTGCGCCGCACTTGGCTTCTTCTTGGTGGCATCTTCCTGCCCACGGCTGCGGTTGTCGCTTATGCCGTGGCTTTCCTCAGATAAGGCGACGCCGCCCGGCAGCACCTGACCACGCTTGCCGTCAGTAGCAGCCCCCTAGCCTTGCGCCTGCTCAAGCGCACGGAACATCGAGCAACGGCGAAATACTTCCTCGCCAGCCGCCACCCGCTTCTGGCTGCAGTACTTGGCGACCAGTTTGGCCAGCCCCTTGATGTCGCGCCCGGAAGCCTGCGGAAAGATGTCCGGCAGACGGTCGAGCAGCGCCGCATCGACGGCCAGCCCGAACTGCGCCGCCATGACGCCCCAGATTTTCCGGCGGTCGTCGCGGCCGGGCGAATGGAAGCGGATCAGCGCGATGCAGCGTGAGACGATGGCCTCGTCGATATCGTCCACCCGGTTGGTCGTCAGGAACAGCAGGCCGTTGAAATACTCCAGCACGCGCAAGAAGACGCCGACCACGGCGTTCATCGTGATGTTGTCGTCGCGCCGCTTGATGTAGACGTCGGCCTCGTCGATCAGCATGACCGCACCCCAGCGCTGGGCGCGGGTCAGGACTTCCTTCAGCGTCTTTTCCATCTCGGCGACGTTCAGGCCGAGTTGGCCGGAATGCACGCGATAGAGCGGGCGGCGGATGATCTCCGAATACACCTCGGCGGTCAGCGTCTTGCCGACGCCCGGCGGCCCGGCGCAGAGCACCGTCGTGCCGCCCGACTTGCCGGCAACGATGTCGTCCATCAATACGTCCATCTCGGCGGTCAGGATGTCGATCAGGTCGGTTTGTTCCGGCGGCAGCACCAGCTTGTCCTTGAGTTCCGGCTGATAGGCGTAGGGCGCCATGTCGTCCACATGGACCCAGACGTAGTGGTGCAGGTCGAGGTGGAACATCAGGATGTAAAAATGCACCGGCAGTTCGGTGAACAAGCCCTTGGCGATGCCGTCGCGGGTTTCCTCGACTTCGCTTTCCTCCTTGCCCGACAGCCGCGAGTTGCGCTGCACGCGGCGCACGAACTTGGCCAGGATGTCGCCGCTGGCATCGAGCGCCAGCACGCGCTCGCCGAGGATGCTCTCGTCGTTGACCAGGCGCGCCGGCGAGCCGGTCGACGACAGGATGATCTGGTCTTTGCGCGAATAGTCGGTATCGCGATGCGTCGCCGTCGGGTTCTCGGCGAACCAGCCGGTGCCGGTGCCGGAAAACTGCGCGCCGTACTGCGCCCGCCAGTCGAAATACAGGGTGGCCGCTTCGTCGTAGCTCGCCAGCAGGTCCGGCGTTTCCTTGACATAGCCCTTGCCGGCCAGGATTTCGGGAATCGTCCGACCGGCAATGTCCGGCCCGGTGATGCGCAGCGTCGCCGTGGCCATGCGGGCGCGCGAATTGGCCTTCAGTTCGACGAAGATCTTGCCGCTCTCTTCTTCCGACGGCGGCGTGTAATCGAGCCGCGTCACCACCCAGGCAAGCGGTTTGCCGGTGATCGCCGCCGAAAACACCCAGCCGCGCGTGGCGTCTTCGGCGAGATAACGGGCTATCGCCGGCACCGCCATTTCCAGTTCTTCCGCCGCGAAGCGTCGGCCGTCCTCGGCAAAGGCCCGGCGCAAGGTGGCGATCTGCGCTGCCAGCGCCCGCAGTTCGGCATCGCCGGTCGCGTACAGGGATTGCAGCAAATCGAGCTCGGTCGCTTCGAGTTGCTGGAAGCCGAGTTCGACGCGATTGCCGAAACGCAACTGCTCGCGGACAAATTCAAGACGCGGAAAACGCTGCAACATCGTTTCGATGTGCGCTCGGTCGATCTGCAACTTCATCGGCTGCCTCCCTGGCAATTGAACCGAGCAACAACTAGCCAGTTTCGTGCCTTGCGATCGACGCAGCCAAAGCATTAAAAATCAACCAATTGGCCCAAGCGGCCATTGTCGTGCTTGCAACAGGCTTTCGTGGGACAATCCGCACCCCGTAGAAGAAAGACCGCCATGCACCCGCGCAACAAGAACGCCAACGGCTACGACCTCGCCGCCCTGACCGCCACTTCGGCGGCACTGGCGAAGCACATCAAGACCACGCCGGCCGGCACCGCCAGCATCGATTTCGCCAACCCGGCGGCGGTCAAGGCGCTCAACCGCGCGCTGCTCATGCACCACTATCAGGTCAAGGGCTGGGAGATTCCGGAAGGCTACCTGTGCCCACCGATCCCCGGCCGCGCCGACTACCTGCACAGCGTCGCCGACCTGCTCGCCAGCTGCAACAAGAAGAACATTCCCGGCGGTGCCGGCGTGCGCGTACTCGACATCGGCACCGGCGCCAATCTGGTCTACCCGCTGATCGGCCACGCCGAATACGGTTGGTCTTTCCTCGGCGTCGATATCGACGAAGCGGCGCTGGCCAACGCGCAGAAAATCCTCGCCAAGAACCCGGAACTGGCCGGCAGCATCGAACTTCGCCACCAGCCGGTCTGGGACAACATCTTTACCGGCTTGCTGCGCAGCGGCGAAAGTTTCGACCTGTCGATCTGCAACCCGCCCTTCCACAACTCGCCCGACGAAGTGCTGGCGGTCAGCCAGCGCAAGTGGAACAACCTCGGCAAACCCGGCGCCAAAAAAGGCAGCGCCCAGCCGCGCCTCAACTTCGGCGGCGGCGGTACCGAACTCTGGTGCAATGGCGGCGAACGGGCCTTCGTCAAATCGATGATCGAGCAGAGCTGCAACATCCCCAAGCGCGTGCTGTGGTTTACCAGTCTGCTGTCGCAAGCCGACAACCTGCCGCACATCGAAGCCGCGCTGAAAAAGGCCAAGGTCGTCGAATCGCGCATCATCCCGATGGCGCAGGGCCAGAAGCAGAGCCGGCTGATTGCCTGGACCTTCTGTGCCAACGGTGACCGGGAGAAGTGGCGGCGCGAGCGCTGGTCCTCAACCCCGGCATTTGGCACCCCTGTCACAGGCGATGACATACCGGCGGCAAGCGAGCCCTTATAATCCCTGGTTTTCGTACTGGAATCCTGCCTGTGTCCGATCGCCTTGCCGTCCTGCCCCAATACCTGCTGCCCAAACAGGCGCTGACCCGCCTCGCCGGGCGACTGGCTTCCGCTGAAGCCGGCGCGCTGACCACCGCGGTGATCCGCTGGTTTGTCGGCCGTTACGGGGTAAACATGGCCGAGGCAGCCAATCCTGACATCGCCAGCTACAAGAGCTTCAACGAATTCTTCACCCGGCCGCTCAAGGATGACGCCCGCCTGCCGGCGGCAGCGGATTTCCTCTGCCCGGTCGATGGGGCGATCAGCCAGTTCGGCGCGATCGAGCGCGACCAGGTATTCCAGGCCAAGGGCCACAGCTACTCGACCACCGCGCTGGTCGGCGGCGACCGCGAACTCGGCGCGCAGTTCGAGAACGGCAGTTTCGCCACCCTCTACCTCAGCCCGCGCGACTACCACCGCATCCACATGCCCTGCGACGGCCAGTTGACGCGGATGATCCACGTTCCCGGCGCGCTGTTCTCGGTCAACCCGACCACGGCGCGCGGCGTGCCCGGACTGTTCGCGCGTAACGAGCGCGTCGTCTGCGTCTTCGACACCGCCAGCGGTCCCTTCGTGCTGGTGCTGGTCGGCGCCACCATCGTTGGCAGCATGGCCACCGTCTGGCACGGCGTGGTCAATCCGCCGCGCCCGGGCGTCGTCCGCGAATGGCGCTACGACGGCGAGACCGTGGTCAGGCTGAAGAAGGGCGAGGAAATGGGCCGCTTCCTGCTCGGCTCGACCGTCGTCATGTTGTTCCCGAAGAACACCCTGAGCTTCAATCCTGACTGGGCACCAGCCCGCGCCATCCGCATGGGCGAGGCCATGGGGCAGAAGATCGCACGGGAGGGCGCATGAACGACAAGCGCGCCATCCTGCTGATGCGCTGCGTCAGCGCCCTGGCCATTTTCCTGCCGATGTTGTGGATCGCCTGGGCGTACACCCCGGTGCCGCTGCTGATCACCCTCGGCATCGCCGCCTCGCTGGTCTCGATCCGCATCGGCCAGGCCGGCGAAGCGCGTTACGGTCGCCGTGTCCAGGTCACCGAGATGCTGCCGCTCGGCCGTCAAGGCGACAAGCAGATGCTGATCGGCGGCATCGCCGGCTACCTGATGATCGTGTTCTTCGGACTCGCCGCCTGGCTGGCCTTCCACGACTGAGATGCAGATCTGGGTCGATGCCGACGCCTGCCCCGGCGTCATCAAGGAAATCATCTACCGCGCCGCCGAACGCAAACAGATCAAAACCACGCTGGTGGCCAACCAGATGCTGCGCACGCCGCCGTCGAAGTTCATCCGCGCCATCCAGGTAGCCAGCGGCTTCGATGTCGCCGACGCGCACATCGTCGACCAACTGAGCACCGGTGACCTCGTCGTCACCGCCGACATCCCGCTTGCCGCACAGGTCATCGAACGCGGTGCACATGCGATCAACCCGCGTGGCGAGCTGTACACCACGGCAACCATCCGCGAGCGCCTGAACATGCGCGATTTCATGGAAGGCCTGCGCGCCGCCGGCATCGAGACCGGCGGCCCGGCCGCTTTCAGCCAGGCCGACCGGCAGGCTTTCGCCAACCAACTCGACCGCTTCCTGGCGAAAATTCCGGGTTAGTGGTTAGTTCTTGCGGCCGTGGCCGGTGCGCTGTTGCGTCGCCGCCAGGATGCCGCGCAGGATATTGACTTCGTCCCGCTCCAGATCGGCCCGGCCAAACAGCCGACGCAACTTGGGTAGCAAACGGCCAGGCTGCGCCGGGTTGAAAAAGCCTGTTTCGGTCATCACCGCCTCGAGATGGCCGTACAGCCCCTCGATCTCGTCATGCGTGGCCGGCGGTGCGGTGAACGGGGTGGTCAGTTGCTCACGCAGCGGTGCCGCACCGGAAAACGCCGCCATCCGGCATTCGTAGCAAAGCACCTGGACGGCAGCCCCGAGATTGAGCGAACTGAAATCCGGATTGGTCGGAATGGTCACCGCCGCCTGGCACTGCAGGACTTCCTCGTTGGACAGGCCCATGGTTTCGTTACCGAACACCAGCGCCACCTCGCCCAGGCTCGCCCGTTCGAGCAAGCGCGCCATGGTGTCGCGCGGCGTGCCGATGGTCGGCCCCAGATCGCGCTGCCGCGCCGACAGGGCAACGGCGAAGACACAACCGTGCAGGGCCTCGGCCAGCGAATCGCTGACCCTGGCGCTGGCCAGCAGGTCAACGGCGCCGGTCGCCCGGGTATCGGCTTCCGGATCGGGAAACTGCTTCGGGCTGACCAGACGCATGTCGGACAGCCCCATGGTCTTCATCGCCCGCGCCGCCGCGCCGATATTTCCCGGGTGGCTGGGGCGGCACAGGACCACCCTGATGCGGGACAACAGGACTTCTGGTTTCATGGTGTAAAATTCGCGCTTTCCCAAATATGAATCGGCGGGTCACGGCCCACTGATCGCTCTTTCATAAGCCATGCATCCAGTCATCAATATCGCCGTCAAGGCCGCGCGTCGCGCTGGCCAGATCATCAACCGCGCTTCCAACGACCTCGACATGCTCAAGGTTTCGTCGAAGCAGCCGAACGACTTCGTCACCGAGGTCGACAAGGCAGCCGAAGCGGCGATCATCGAAGTGCTGACCGAGGCTTATCCGAATTACGGCATTCTAGCAGAGGAGTCCGGCGTCACCCCGGCCAAGGGCGGCCGCGACGCCGAGTACCAGTGGATCATCGATCCGCTCGACGGCACCACCAACTTCATCCACGGCATGCCGCAATACGCCGTGTCGATCGCCCTGGCCCGTGGCAACGTCCTCGAACACGCGGTTGTCTTCGACCCCAACCGCAATGAACTGTTCACCGCCTCCAAGGGTGCCGGTGCCTTCCTCAACGAGCGCCGCATCCGCGTCTCCCGGCGCACCCGCCTGGGCGAAGCCCTGATCGGTACCGGCTTCCCCTATCGCGAATTCGACAAGATCGACCTCTACCTGGCCATCTTCAAGGAACTGGCGGAGAAGACCGCCGGCCAGCGCCGCCCCGGCGCCGCCTCGCTCGACCTGGCCTATGTCGCCTGCGGCCGTTACGACGGCTTCTGGGAATTCGGCCTGGCCCCGTGGGACATGGCTGCCGGCGCCCTGCTGATCTCGGAAGCCGGTGGCCTGGTCAGCGACCTGCGCGGCGAAGCCAACTACCTGGAAACCGGCAACCTGATCGCCGGCACGCCCAAGGTCTTCGCCCCGCTGCTCAAGCTGATCGAGGACAAGCTGCCGGAATCGATCCGCGGCTGAACCCGCTTCAGGCCCAGGTATTGACCGTAGTCCCTGCGGCCGACCTGGGCGTTGAATCGTAGGCCGCCAGACGGCCACGCCCTTCTTCCTCGCTGCCACGCATTGCGGCCGCCCGCTGCTGGCTCATTTCCATACGAGCCGAAACTTCCATCTGGGTAGCGGCAGCGGCCACTGCCCTGTCCTGCGGTGAAGGATCGGACGGTGCCAGCGCCGCTCCGCGGATACGCTGTGCCCGCGACACCGTTTCTTCGGGGGTACGTCCCGGCGAAGTATCGATCCGCACTTCACCGGCCACGGCGTAATTCACCCCGTCCGGCCCCTTGCGATAACTGTAACTGGCCCCCGAAGTCACCATCCCGGCACCAGCCGCCATGTGCGCCATTTCGTGCTGACGAACCTGACGATCGATCTTCTTCAACTCGGCGACCTGTTGCTGCTCCTCCGGCGTCAGGGTTTTGGCCGCACCGGACGTAGCTCCTCCCTGCCCCGATCGACTGGCGACCGATGCATAGGCGCTACCTCCCGCACTGACACCTGAAACGTTCATCAAAACCCTGTGGAAAACCAATACCCGTGATTCATCTTAGGCGCTGATGCGATTTAATCAATTTTCGCGTCCGGCAGAAAGGCCATTGAACACAAAAATCACGGACATTTGATTGACCCACTCCGCGCTTCTGCTACAATGCGCGGCTTCCGGAGAGGTGGATGAGCGGTTTAAGTCGCACGCCTGGAAAGCGTGTGTGGGTTAATAGCCCACCGCGGGTTCGAATCCCGCCCTCTCCGCCAAGCGACTAAAAGCCCTGATTTAACGATCAGGGCTTTGTTTTTTCGTGGGTTTTTCTTGTTTGCTACAAGAGAGTGCTACAACCGCACTCCACCTGCGGAGAGATGATGCCGCGCACGGCTCCATACATTCAAAGACGAGGTTACGGCCTCACCTTTCGCATCGCGATACCCCCAGACCTTCGCGGCATCGTTGGCGTAAGAGAGATCACCAAAGCACTGCCAACGACCGACAGGGGCCAGGCTACGCCGCTGGCGCTAAAATACGCGGCTTGTGCAAAGCGTATGTTTTTGGAGCTAAGGGCGGGAATGGCAACACCGAATCAGGATGCACTCAAGCTGGTTGCTCAACTGGCGAGGGAAAAGATTAAGCAATCAGACCTGAAAGAAGAAAAAGAGCAGCAGGAGTTTGCCCACGCCAATGAGTTGCGCCAAGTTCGCCAGGATGCAGCCAGGCAAATTGAGCTAGTAAGGCTACAAGCGGAGAACGAAGCCATGCGCCGCGCTTTGGCGGGTTTTTCTTTGCCGTCGGTGGCCGCCCATTCTTCAGCGCTTGCGAGTGTGCCAGCGGCCTCTGTAGCCGCACCTGTGCCGAATTTAAAAGCCGTCGTCGGCGGGTTTCTTGGCAAATACCAGCAGGACAAGAAGCCGGCGATGTTCAGGAAACACAAGCCTGTCTTAGCGATGCTTCTTGATGTTGTCGGCGACAAGCCAATTAGCGAACTCAAGCAGGCGGACATCAATGATTTTTTCGAGCTACTTGGCCGATTGCCTCCGCGATGGGCGGATGAGTGTCGCAAACGAAAACTGACGATTCGTGAGTTGGCAGAACTCGACTTCGATATAACGCTAGGCCCGAAGAGCTTTGAAGATACCTATATTGCGTCGATTCGCCCATTCTTGAAGGCTGCGAAGAAGGACTGGCAAGACCAGGGGTTTCCTCTTGGTTTGACAACTGACGGCATTGAATATCTTGGCGACCGTGAAGAGGACGAGAACAAGCAGCGTGCCTTCAAGCGAGATGAGTTAGTCAGGTTGTTTGAGGGCGAAGAAATGTGTGATTTTGCCCAGGATGCCAGCCAACATCACCGCTACTGGATTTTTCACTTGGGGCTATTTACAGGCGCCAGGGTGAATGAGATTTGCCAGATCAATCCCCATGCCGACATTCTCCAAGATAAGGAGTCGGGCGCTTGGTATCTTTGGATTACGAAAGAGACCGAATCAGATTCGCGTGTTCGGAAGTCAGTCAAAACCGGAGATTCCCGCAAGGTTCCCATTCACCAAAAACTCATTGAGCTTGGTTTCCTGACATACGTTGAGCGTGTGAAGGCTGCTGGCCACAAGTTGCTTTTTCCTGAGTGGCAGCCTATCAATCGACGCGCAAGCGGCGAGGCTGAAAAATGGGTTCGGCAGTTCTTTCGTGATACGAACTTGCGAGATGAAACGCCTAAGGCGAAAATTCTTGGGATGCATGCGTTCAGGCATACTTTGCTGACATACGGCGCTATGCAGAAGCCGCCACTGAGTTTGTTTTGCATTACCGGCCACGCTCAAGACGAAGCACCCATCCATGCAACAGGCGCAGGAAAGGGCTATCTCACACTTTCGTTACTGAGTCCGTTGTCTGACCGGAAAGAATTACTGGACCAACTCGACTACGGTTTGGCTTTTTACGCGCCTGTCACTGCTTGAGGCTTTCAGAATCGCGCCAGGTTCGTTTTTTTACTACCAAGCCAAACAACCCTACATACTGAGTTATCCACAGTCAGTCACAGCGCCTAGAGGCGGGGCTTCGAGCAACGCAGACGCCGGAACGTTGAGGGCGGTTGCCAACACTTCAACGGCATCAAGCGATGGGTTGGCGTTACCGCGTTCAATGCGACTCATGTAGCTACGCGCAAACCCGCAGCGGTCAGCAAACGCCTCTTGAGACAGGCCGGCAGCTAGCCGCAGCTGTTTTACATTCAGGCCGAACTGTTTTCGTAGAGTTGTTTTCACCTCTACGAATGTCATTTATTGTATTCTTATTGGCCACGCACTAATCGTTACATACCAATCGCATGGCGATGGCTTGTAAGTAGGAAAAACAGAATGTCAGCACAATCAGTCGCTCAATCCACTATTACCGTTGTTGCATTTCTTTGCGCCGTCTTCTTAAGCATCGTCGCACTAACTGCATTGGATAGCGGGGTTGGCCCTTTGTTTTTCATTGCAACTCTGCTGGCGGTGGGCGTGGCCTTCATGAGGAAAGACAAAGCTAGCCTTGCCAAAGCAATCGGAGGTGCAATAGCTGGCGGCATGTATTCAGTCGCTCTAGTCGCGGGAGCGCTGTCGCTAATAATGTGGGCTTACAACTCACTCAGTGGCGATCCAAAGGCTCAATCGGATCATTCCAGCATGGCATATATCCAGTGCAAAGATTACGTTAAGGATCGACTGAAGGCGCCAAGCAGCGCCGACTTTCCCTTTCTTGCCGACAGAATTACAAAAGTCTCTGACAATCATTACATTGTCGAATCTCATGTTGAAGCCCAAAACTCATTTGGCGTAAAGCTGCGCAGCGACTATTACTGTGATATTGAGTTGGTTGGCGAATATGCTGGATCGAAGACGAGCTGGAATTTAATAGGTCTGAAGCTGGCCGATTAGCACAGGAGCTAATTTTTGATTGGCTCCAATCGTTTCAGCACACGCTGCAACTGAGAGAGTAGCCAGCTCCCTCCCTTCGGCGCAGGAACGCCAAAACTATTTAGCTCGGCAACCATTCCACGCTGCGACAGGCCGCGCGCCTTCATGCTCTCGAACAACGGGCGCAGCTTATCGGCGAACTCATCGGCAACCTTCTGGCGTGCTTCGACGTTTGGGCGCAGGTTGTCGGCACCGGCTTTGCCCAGGATGACGCCGCGAGACTTCGCAATAGCCAAAGCGTCTTTCGTGCGCTGGCTTATCCGCTTCGCCTCATGCTCAGCAAATGCAGCCATGATGTGAATGGTGAGTTCGTTTGCCTCTGGCATATCGCAGGCCACGAACCTAACTTTTGACTCCATCAAGCCGGACACGAAATGCACATTACGCGCCAGGCGGTCGAGCTTGGCGATGATGAGTGTAGCGCCTTCCTTCCGACAAGCTGCGAGGGCGGCTTTCAACTGTGGGCGCTTTGCCAGGGCATCGGCCCCTTTGCCCGTTTCAACTTCCTGATACTCGGCGACCAACTCCCATTCACCACCATTAAGGAACCGGCTAACGGCTTCCTTCTGAGCATCCAGGCCAAGACCCGACGCCCCTTGTTTCTGGGTGCTGACGCGAAAGTAAGCGATGTATTTGCCGTTTGCCATTCTTTCCTCACTTGCTGACCACGTTACAAGACGTTCGTTTAATGTGTGGTCATTGTGCCTGCAAGTATCTTAAAGAGTCAATTGCGAATTCATGTATTGCATTCTTATGTGATTCGTGTTAATGTCGCATCATCATGAACAATCACCGGCAAGACAAATGAACGCAAGCGAACTCTTGAACCGTCAGGTCGCAGCAGAATGGCTGGCGCAGCAGCTCCAGGGCAAAACCGCCGAGCAATGGGCGCTGTGGCTTCGCAATAACGCCAACACCGCACGCCGGGCCAGCTATCGAATCCAGACCGAGCAGCTTGGACGCGGCACCTTCTACAACATCAACGAGCTGGAAAAGTTCGCCGAATTCGAGAAGGGCCGCCAACTTGGCCAGCTCAAGCTTACCGGACGAGCCGCCGAAGTCCTCCAGGCCTTTGGCACCGGCACCGACGGGGCGACAACCAATGGTCGCAAGTGGAAGGGCGCAAGCGCCAATCTCGGCACTGACAAGGGGGTGGCATTCGTTCAGACCGTCATCAACGAGCCGCTTACCGTATTTGCCATGACAGCAACCCAGGCTATCGAGTTCGGGCAGGAGCTGGTCGAAGCTGGCCAAGCGGCCCAACGCATCAACAGCCGAGCACCACAACAGCCCGACCTCAACGGCTACAAGACTGTGACCGAGAACGCGGCAATCATCATCAAGCGGAAGGATTAACCATGACCACCGGAATACCCGTTATCCAGGCCAGCGAAGCCGCTTTCCTGTTGCGTGCCAAGCTCGGGCCGATTCGTGCGTGGGGGGACTTCCTCGCCGACAACATCCGGGGGCGGCAGAACATTCAAGGGCTGACCCTGAAACCCTGTTGCCGGAAGAAGATCGGCAAGGGTTTCCGCCCAATGTATGCGCTGACCGACGTTGAAACTTTCATCGCAAAAGTGCTGAAGCTCGAACCCAAAGCAGGCAAGGCGCCCATTACGCCTGTCGTGTTGGAAGTTGATCGTAAGAAACCGTGGCGCTTTATCAAGTTCGACGAAGAGGGTTCCCCTGTAGCCATGCTGCGCCGTGCAATTCGCAATGTCGGGACACCGGCAACCATTCACTAACACCGACCAGGAGCGGCGGACTTCCGCTCCAACTTAACCAGGGAGAACCACACCATGCAGACCATTACCTTTGACCAAGCACACGACATCATCGACCAGGCCAGCTACATGCAACCCGCCATCGACGGTGGTGACAAGACGCTGCATTTCGGCATCGACGAGAAAGGCCGAGAGTTTGTCTTGATCGTGTCGGCCATCGACGGACGAGCCAAGCTCGGCATCCTGTAACCAGGGCAACAGGGAAAGCGTAAGCCGTTTTCCCTGTCGTCTTGAGTCAGTCAGAAGTGACTGAGCAGTATCGGCACCGTCCAACGCATCTATCAACATGAATCAACGTCACATTCGCCTAAAGGCTCTCATTGACTGGGTTGAAATCGAAATCGAGACTCAACAATCGACCAATCGTCAGACCGTGCAACGAGCCTTTGCTGAGGCATTGAATTTGCCCGACGGCGTGAATCTTTATGTGAATGCGATTTCGCCAAACAGAGGTGGCGGAACGTGCCATTTTTCTATTAGGATTCATGATGTTAAGACCTATTCAGAGATCGAGCAAAACTTGCGTTTTGTTGGCGCTAACTTAGCCCTCCTGTCGGGGGTCAAAATCGCAAAAATTGAACTGGCCTTAGACGCATACTGCGACGATCCCGCCGACCAGGCAGCCAGGTTTTACAAGTTCATGGCTAATCCCGTCAGTGACAACCGGCGTATGTATCGAGACTACAAAGGGAGCGGTAAAGCCGTGCCTCGTCACTTCCAATCCATGACGCGCCACCTGTCTGAAGGTTGGCAAATTGGAATCGGCAACAAGACAGACGACCAGTATCAACATATCTACGTCAAGGACACCGACACCCAGGACGGGCAACGCTTGCAAGTCCAGGCACGGGCTAGGCTCGAAGTCAGATTGAGCGGCGCGGCGCTCCCATGCCAAACAGCCGACGACTGGCGGCAATACAAGTTCGAGAGGCTGACCGATTACTTCAGGCAGCGGGAGCTTAAAGCCGACCTCGAACCGCTCATTCAAACGCTGGCAGATGCCGCCGACCAGATCGGCGAACGCAAGACCCGCAACAGGCGAGAGGGTGGCACCAGGCAATTCAGCAAGGCAACCAAAGCTGACCCGATAAACGAAGCGATACGTTGCGCGCTGAAAAACCTTTCGCGGAGCTGGAAAGGAACCGGCAAGCGGGGGCGGTCAGCCAAAACGGCAACTCAGGCGGCTTGCGGAAATTCGGGTCAATTTAACGAGCTGCAACCCGCATGAATGCGGGAAACAGGTCGCCAACTCTAATAACTACCAACTACCAATGCACAACAATGCTGATGTAACGTTAATGTAGGGTCAATGCCAACAGGTGCAAAGCATCAACGTTGCCAACATATCAAACGAAACGGCTCGCCGTTTCTGTTCGATCAATTAGGCAATAGACACGACGAAAGCCAAAGTGGAGAGCAGGAGGCAACGGCAAGCCGCACCCTCCCAATATCATCGAAGTCCTAGAAGAAAAGCCGACCCTCGAAGGCATACCATTCGTCAACGAGGGGTTTTTTTGCGAAATCTTATACTTTGGCAAAACAAGGTCGGTGGCTGTAGCTGGCGATATACTCCTTGACCATGAGCAGTGTCTTGGCCTCAGAGTCGCCAAGAAGATTAAAGATGAGGAGCTTCAAATTGGCGGTAAAGCAGGCAGGTAGCATTGCGGAACGGGTATCACAGGCGGTTGTTACCCGTAACCTTGATGCTGTTGCATTGGATGAAGAGGCGCGAGGCGCCATCTATACTCGGCGTGAAGTCGTTGATTTCATCCTTGACCTCGTTGGCTATGTCGAGAGCAAGCCTTTGCACACCTTGCGGTTGCTGGAGCCTTCATTCGGTGGTGGCGACTTTCTCTTGCCTGCAGTTCGTCGTCTAATCAGGGCATGGCGTGCGGCAGGTGGGGGCGATTGCCAAAGGGACTTGCTTGGCGCTATCTACGCGGTCGAGATTCATGCTGAGTCATTTGCGACAACGAAAGCCGAACTCCTGGCCTTGCTAAATGCAGAGAACATCAGTGGTGATGACGCGGAAGCACTGACTGAGAGCTGGTTGCATCAGGGAGACTTTCTATTGATGCCCTTGAACTCGCCATTCGATTTCGTCGTCGGCAACCCGCCATACGTTCGCCAGGAGCTTATTCCTGAAGATTTGCTGCTCGAATATCGTGCGCGGTATCGGACAATCTATGACCGCGCAGACCTCTACATTCCATTCATAGAGCGTTCGTTGTCGGTGCTGAAGCCAGGCGGTAGCTTGGGGTTCATTTGTGCCGACAGGTGGATGAAAAACCGATATGGCGGCCCTCTTCGCAAGTATGTCTCTCAGGGATTTCATCTCAAGTATTACGTTGATATGGTTGATACGCCGGCTTTCCATACTGAGGTGGTGGCGTATCCGGCAATCACGGTTATCTCTCGCGAGAAAGCGGGATCAACCCGTATCGCTCATCGCCCATCAATCGAGGCCGCGACACTGGCAAAGCTGGCCAATAGTCTGTGCGCAATAGATTCATTGGAGCTATCGGATAACGTCAGGGTGCTTGCTGGCATAGTTAATGGCTCTGAGCCGTGGTTGTTGGAGTCATCGGATCAGATGGCGCTGATTCGCCGACTCGAAGCAACGTTCCCGTGTCTAGAAGATGCTGGCTGCAAAGTAGGTATCGGTGTTGCGACAGGAGCAGATAAAGCTTTTATTGGTGAGTTTGATGCCCTTGACGTTGAACCAAGCAGGAAAATTCGCATCGTGACCACTAAAGACATCATGTCCGGTGAGGTGCAATGGAAGGGCTTAGGTGTCGTTAATCCATTTGAGAATGACGGCAGGCTTGCCGCATTCGTCGATTACCCCAGAATGGCGCAGTATTTCGAGGCTCGACGCGAGGTGATAGCCAAGCGACACGTTGCACAGAAGATACCTGCGAACTGGTATCGCACCATTGACCGCATTACCCCATCCCTCGCAGCGGTGCCAAAACTCTTGATTCCAGACATTAAGGGTGAGGCGCATGTGGTGTTTGAGCCAGGCGGCCTTTACCCTCACCATAACCTCTACTACGTTACGTCTGAACAGTGGAGCCTGAGGGCGTTGCAGGCGGTGTTGTTGTCTGCGGTAACGCGGTTGTTCATTGCAACCTATTCAACAAAAATGCGTGGTGGATTTTTGCGTTTCCAGGCTCAATACCTTCGGCGCGTCCGGTTGCCAGCGTGGGGGGCGGTTCCTGCTGCGTTACGTGCGCAGCTTGAGGCTGCGGCTGTCAGTCGGGATATAGCCGCCTGCAATCGAGCTGTCTTTGAACTTTATGGCTTGAGCGTAGAGGAACGCTCGGCACTTGGGGGGAGTGGTGATAATGGCTCTTGATCTGAGCGACTACGAGAACAAGACGAGTGAGGCTATTCGGAGCTTCTGGCGCACAAGAAAAGAAGCCAAGATCAAACAGATGGAGTCTGGCAAACAGGATCAAGGAACTCGCTCAGAGGTAACAGCGGGGAACAACCTGAATGGTTTTCTTGGAGTGATTGCAGACCTTGTGAAGGCCAACGGATTAGAAAATGCCGTCATCCAGCAATCCCGCTCATTGGTGACGCTGCCAGGCTTCTTTCGCCCGGCCAAGAATTGGGACATGCTGGTTCTCTACAAAAACGAGTTGATCGCAGCGATTGAGCTAAAAAGCCATGTCGGCCCCTCTTTCAGTAACAACTTCAATAATCGAGCAGAAGAGGCAATCGGCACCGCTCACGACCTTAAAACTGCTTATCGAGAAGGAGCTTTCGGGAAGCAACCAAGACCCTTTGTAGGATGGTTGATGGTGGTCGAGGATGCTGCGAAGTCAAGAGCGCCAGCTAAGAAAGAGCCTGCTACGCAATTTCCAATGTTCCCGGAGTTCAAGGGAACATCCTGTCTTGAGCGTTACGATCTTCTTTGCCAGAGGTTGGTTCAAGAGCAGCTTTATACCTCTGCATCAGTAATTGCTACTCCGTCGTCTGCCGCTTTGACGGGCGAGTTTTCAGAGTTATCAGCAATGACTGGCCTCAAGACCTTTGTAAGCACGTTCGCCGGGCATATTGCAGCCCAGGCGGCCAGGCTAGATTGAGCGTAGTTCTTGACGGGATAAGAGCAGAGGATTCAGAATGCCCCAAAGAGTTGCTACATGAAAACTCTTTGGGCTACGAAAAAAGTCAATTGAATCAATGGCCATGGTGGGCAACCTCTTGAATCCCGCCCTCTCCGCCAGGACACATGAAAACCCGCTCGGCAATAGCCCAGCGGGTTTTTTCATCTGCGGCCATGCAGATATTTTTTTCCCACCGGGGTCATGGTAGGGTTCCGACACTACCATTTGTCCGGAAAGCAATCTGCAGCCATGAAACGGCTTTTGCCCCGTCTCCTGTTCGGTGTTCTCTGCATTGCCAGTATCTTCGGCCATGTCATCGGGAACTGGCAGATTCCGCTACTCACGCTGCTGGACAACTACTCCTACGATGTCCGCACACGTGCGTTCATGCCAGACACGCAGGACGAACGCATTGTCATCGTAGACATTGATGAGAAAAGCCTGGGCGAGCTAGGGCGCTGGCCTTGGAACCGGAAGATCATGTCCGACCTGATCCGGCAATTGACCGACGAATACCGGGTGGCCGTGATCGGTTTTGATATCGTATTTGCTGAACGTGACGACAGTTCCGGGTTGCCGGTGCTTGAGTCGCTGGCCAAGGGCGAACTCCGCAACAACGTCGAGTTCCGCCGCACGGTAGAAGCGCAGCGACCGCTGCTGGACTACGACCGGATTTTTGCCGAGGCATTGCGCGAGCGCCCGACCGTACTGGGCTTTCATTTCTCCGAACGCCCCGGCGGCTCGCCGGGCAGCGCATTGCCGCCGCCACAGCAGTTCCCGATGCCATTGCCGCCCGGGCAATTTCCCGACTGGCCCGGTTACGGGGGCAATCTGGCCGCATTTCAGGAAGCGGCTGCGAGCGGGGGCCACTTCAACCCCAAGATCGACGATGACGGAATCATCCGCCGGGTTCCGCTGCTGGCCGAGAACGACGGCAAGTACTACCCTGCCCTGTCACTGGCCATGTTGCAACTGCTCGTCGGCCAGGGAGAACTTCACCCTTACGTGCCAGGCCCCGGAGAGCCGGTCGAAGCGATCGATGTGATCGGCCTGCGCGGCATGGTGCGCCTGCCGGTCGATGGCGATGGCTGCGCGTTGATTCCCTACCGGGGTCGCGAGGGCAGCTTCCCCTATGTCTCAGCAGCCGATGTCCTCGCCGGTCGTGCCGATTTCGAGCAGCTCTTCGGCCGGATCGTGCTGATCGGCACCAGCGCCCCCGGACTCAAGGACTTGCGGGCAACGCCCGTAGGCGGCAGCTATCCTGGCGTGGAAACACACGCCAACCTGCTGGCCGGCGCACTCGACGGCTCGGTCAAGGAAAAGCCGTATTACATGCTTGCCGCCGAGATCGTGGCGCTGATCCTTGCCGGTGGCGTCCTGGCGCTGTCGCTACCCTTCATGTCACCACTGCGTGGAACACTGCTCACGCTGGGCATCTTCGGCATTCTGGTCGCGGCCAATTTTGCTTTGTGGCAAACGCATGTCGTCATGCCGATTGCTTCGGCCACGCTGGCCATACTGATGATTTATGTCTTCAACGCCGCCTGGGGATTTTTCTGGGAGTCCAACGCCAAGCGTCAGTTCACCGCGCTGTTCGGACAGTATGTCCCGCCCGAACTGGTCGACGAAATGGCGAAAAACCCCGAGGAATACAGCATGGAGGGGCGCAACGCCGAGATGAGCGTGCTCTTCTCTGACGTTCGGAATTTCACGACGATTTCCGAAGGCCTGCCGCCCAGGGAGCTGACTGCGCTGATGAACGAGTATCTCGGTGCGATGACCCTGATCATCCAGAAACACCGAGGAACGCTCGACAAGTACATTGGCGACGCCATCATGGCCTTCTGGGGAGCCCCCGTCACCAATCCGCTGCACGCACGGGAGGCGGTGATGACCGCGCTCGAAATGCAACGCCGCCTGCATTCGTTGGGTGAAGCCTTCGTTGCCAAGGGATGGCCGGTACTGAAGATCGGCATCGGCATCAATAGCGGAACCATGACTGTCGGCGACATGGGATCCTCGGTGCGCAAGTCCTATACGGTGATGGGCGACGCGGTCAATCTGGGCGCCCGCCTCGAAGGCATCACCAAGGAATACGGCGTCGGCATTGCGGTCGGAGAGAAGACCCGCGACGCCTGCCCGGACATCATTTTCCGGGAACTGGACAAGGTGCGGGTCAAGGGCAAGGCCAGCGCCGTTTCGATATACGAGCCACTGGGTACCGCAGAATCCGTCATGCCTGAGCAGATGGAAGAATTGGCAAGCTGGTCGCAGGCCCTGACGTGCTATCGCGAACAATCATGGGCAGCCGCTGAGACAATACTCCGCGACCTGCAGCAAAAGGCGCCGGAGGTCGTGCTCTACGGCGTTTATCTTGAGCGCATCGCCCACCTGCGCGAATTACCGCCAGGCAATAGTGAGTGGAACGAAGGCGTCACCACATACCAAACCAAATAAACGGTCCGCCGATCAACCTAAGCAGCCGTTTAACGACTGAAGACAATGGCCCCGGATACACGACCATTGGTCAGCCCTGCAGGTGCCCCCAAAGTACTGTAGGTCAAACCCGTGTGCGATGCATTGGCCCCGGAGAAAAGACCTCGGATGCTGCTGTTAGTATCATTGAAGGTATAAGTACCATCTGCCGCCACGTTGATATTCAACGCATTGACTGCAATGTTGTTCCCATTGATCGGGATATTCAGCGACGCGCTCTGAATCGTGCTTGTCGCAAAGTTAACCGTCATTGAACCCGTGGCGACACCACCGACGGTCACGACACCTGTCACCGAATCCCTGTGCGTCGCATTGGTACCGCCAAACGAAGTGAAGTTGGCGGTACCCGTCAATCCGGCCAGCGAGGTCGGGGTTCCGACAACGTAATGCAGATCGGCCAGCGGATCCGTGGTGGCATCGGTTACCGTACCGGCGCTCCAGCGCCCCCAGCCCAGTACGCCATCTTTGGCGAAGCTGCCGGCAATCATGCCGGCAGCAAAGCTTTCCGTGCCATCAACAAATGAGCGCATGGCAGAAAAATCGTCGAATGTCGCTGAAGTAGACACAACATGATCAATGATGGTGGCCGCTGCAGGATCATCCCGATAGGCATAAGCCACCGCGTAACCGCCGCCGGAACGCAGCGGCGTGGAAACCGGTGCGATCTGGCCATTCTCCTGCCGGTCATCGCTGGAAGAGAAAGTCGCCAGGCGAGTATCGTCCGGCTGCACGGGATCCAATCTCGGGCGCACCTCACTGCGTTCGATGCGGGTATCCGGACCGCTGACGATGGCGGACGTGCCGGATGGCATGACGACACAGCCGGCGTTGTTGCAGACTTCGATCGCCCCCTCCCCGGTGGCCAGGGAAATGCTGTTGGCCCC
>OGCL01001395.1_pt1 | contig 20888 bp, 19 predicted proteins | sample 1570041 | NCBI WGS metagenome assembly OGCL01 (sample SAMN06266162, study PRJEB24511) | hot springs metagenome | isolation source: Hot spring water | place: South Africa: Limpopo | collected 2015-06-22
AGCCCGAAAATTCATAAACACGATACTGTCGCCATCTTGAATCGGCGCGGCTGCACCGATCTGAGTGGCTTTAACAAACTCGTCATTTTCACCAGCAGCATAGGCAGCAGCCAGACCTTGCGATGCGGTATCGGCCTGACGCACAGCCACGCCTTCCGTTAACAACCGATAGGCTTGCTCGACCCGATCCCAACGCTCATCGCGATCCATCGCATAATACCGCCCACATAAGGTAGCGATACGCGCTTGACCTGCGCCTTTGGCATTTTCGGCAGCCAAAGCCGCTTCGGTTTGCGCAAGATAGCCTTCAGCACTGCGCGGCGGTGTGTCACGACCATCCAAAAACGCATGCAAATACACGATCACACCCTGCTGCGCCGCCAAGCGACACATCGCAATCAAGTGATCTTGGTGTGCATGTACACCGCCATCTGACAACAAGCCCAATACATGTACCGCCCCACCCGCTTGTTTAGCAGCGTGAACAGCAGCCAGCAGTTGTGGCTGCTGAAAAAATGCCCCATCCCGAATGTCTTTGGTGATCCGCGTAAAATCTTGGTACAAGATCCGCCCTGCACCCAGATTCATGTGACCGACTTCAGAGTTGCCCATTTGGCCATCTGGCAAACCCACGTCTTCGCCTGACCCCGAGATCAAACCATGCGGATGCTGCGCCTTAATCCGGTCGAGGTTTGGGGTGCGCGCCGCCAGAATCGCATTGTCTTCCACGGCCTCACGATGACCAAAACCGTCTAAGATCATCAACACATGCGGAATACGGCGTGGCGTGGCTGAGGTTGGGCTGGCATCAGTCATTACGGTAAGCTCTCGTGAGTCAAGTCAATCGTGCGACGGATTTTAGCAGAATTTGCGTGGGTTCACGTTGCTGAGATGAATCACTGACTGCTGCTCACCTGTTGCCACGCCAACAAACCTTACAACAAATTTAAAAACCAGCCAGTCGTGTACTTTTTGTTTGTATTTTGGCCAAAAAAAGCGGAGTATTTTATAACAATGATTGGAATGGATAGGAAAGCCATCAGCGTGCAGCCAATAGCATGATGTCGATGTCATTGTTTTTCAGGAAGATGATTATAGGAGAATGATCTATGTTTGATTCAGCTTCAGTCATGGGACGCTTTAGCCATTTGATGATTCGTTTTTGTGAACAACATCAACTTAATGTACCGCCCAGTTGTTATACCTATCAAGACCAAGAACGTATCCCGCTACCGATGTTTGAGTTAATGCTGGCACAAATCAAACAGCAATACGACCCAGTCGGTTTGGGCATCCTACTGGGTAGAAGCGCGCAGATCGACGATATTGGCGTGATTGGCTATCTTAGCCTGTCCTGTGAAACGTTCTGGGAGGTGGTGTTGCGCTTGGTTCGCTATCATCGCATCGCTTACGATGTGAATGACATGCAGGTTAACTTTAGCAATGACAGTATCGAGATTTCGTGGGGCTCTGATCGCACCCTACCCAGCCGACTGGTTGAAGAAAGCCTGCTTGCGATGTTTTTAACCGTGATCCGGCAATTGATTGGTGCGCCCGACTTAAACGCCCTGTCGGTCAGTTTACTGTATGGCAAACCCAGTGATAGCAGTCTATATGAGCAGTTTTTTGGCTGCCCAGTACAGTTTTCCAGCGAACAAACCCGTCTACAACTGCCGATTAGCGTATTGTCTGCGCCCGTGATCTGCACCAATCCGATGCTGAGTTTACGCTCAGAACAACAAGCTGAAGCCATGCTCAGTGCATTGCCCAACGATGACCGACTGATTGCAGAGTTGCGACGTGTGCTGGTCGAGTGTCTACATAATGGTGAGTCCACGCTGGAGCAAGTCGCACAGCGCATGCATTTGTCCAGTCATACCCTCGAAACCCGCTTGGCTGAACATCATCAGACCTTTGAGCAGATCCTTGACGTCACTCGGCGTAAACTGGCAGAGCAATACTTGCGTGATGCCAGCCTACCGATGGCCGATGTGGCATTTTTGCTCGGTTACGAAGATGCTGAAACATTTGAGCGGGATTTTGAAGCATGGACAGGCCATAAACCCACGCATATGGCGTGACAAACACAACAGCCCCTGTTGACTCAACAGGGGCTAACCACGCAACACAATCACCAGATGGCTAGACCGGCGGCTTAAGCCACTTGTTGTAGTGGCGGTTGTACTGGTGCTTCAGGCATGTCATCGACCTGCTCAACCCGACGCTGCTCTTCCTGCACGATATTACGCTCAACCCGTGCAAACACTTGCGGAAATAGGCCACGCAACGCCGCATTAAATGGTTGCTCCAGCATCTGCGGCAGTGGCAAGCCCAGTGGATTGGACTCCATCAATTCCCGACTGGATGCCTCGCGCGTGCCCATCAGATAATCAAACCAAGGCCGTGTCACGCACCAATTGGCATCCTGAATCGTATTCATGTGATGATCATAATGCCAAGGAATACGTTTTTTTGCCCACTCTGGCTCTAAATGTGCACGTTGATGCACATAAAAATAACGTGCTGCACTGTACCAACTGGCGGCGACCATGCCTTTGGACACTGGCCACAGCAGCGTCATTGCCCCTGCCACCACACCGAGCGACAGCAATTCTAAACGCGTACGATCATGCGCCAAACCTTGCTCGTAACACTCGTCGGCAAACTGCGTCTTACGCACCATGCGATGATGAGTCCAGTGGCTATTCATGCTGGCAGGGCTGGGGCTGTAACGCGGCTGGCCTTTACGTGGTGTCCCGTGCAAAATGTACTTATGCGCTGCCCACTCAAAGGCATTGGCGACCAACAGGCCACCGACAAAATGACTGGCAAATTTCAACATGCTGTGTACTCCAGACCCAATACTGTATGGTCTGATCTTGTCGGATTTAGCAGACAAACGCTTGACTTTTACCACAGAAAATTGACCAATAACGACAGATCAGGAGGATCGCGATGCAGATCAACAATGATATTTTAATTGGCACGGTTCCCAGCAGTTTGGTCGGTGTGGTGTTGGACTATTGCCAGCATCGGCAGATTGCGCCCGCTGCGTATTGGCATAGTTTTTTGCAACAGGAACGCCTGAGCTTGCAGGAGTGGCATGACCTATTAGAGGCGTTGGCGCAACGTGACCCACGACCCGCTTTAGGGCTAGAAATCTCGACGTATGCTCGACCCGCCCATGTTGGCGTACTGGCTTATCTGAGCTTGGCCTGCTCAACACTCGGCGAGGCGTTACAACAGTTTCGACGTTATCATCGCTTGGCCTATGACTGTAGCGTGCCGACGTTGGCTGCGCTGGATGATGGCAGTGTCTTGACCGTGAACTGGGCATTTGAGGCAGGCAAACCGGGTCAGTTGGTCGATGAGTTTGCGATTGGGATGTTTTATCAGTTGATTCAGCAGTTGGTTGCACCGCATTCTATTTCGCTGCGACAGGTGGCCTTTATCAACCCTGCCCCAGCCGAGCGGCAGCGTTATGAGCGATTTTTTGGTTGTCCGGTTAAGTTTGGTGCAGCACTGACCACGGTCAGCTTTGATCTGCAATTGCTCGGTTTGCCACTGGCGCGGCCTGATGCCACGTTGCAGGCAATTTTGGATGCACAAGCACAAGCCTTGCTCGCGGCATTACCCTCTAAAGATTTATTTGATCAGCAGTTTCAGCAAGCGGTGGTACAGGCGGTGCAGCAAGGTGAAGTCAGTATCGGCGCAGTGGCAGAACGACTGGGGCTATCAGTGCGCGGACTACAGCGACGCTTGGCGGCACAAGAGACCCAGTATCAAACTGAGCTGGATCGGATTCGGCTGACATTGGCAAATCAGTACTTAAAAGACTTACGCTTGGGTCTGGCCGATATCGCGCTACTGCTGGGGTACTCGGAACAAAGCGCGTTTCAGCGGGCGTACAAGCACTGGACGGGGGAGACTCCGCAGAAAAGCAGGCAACGGTGGCTGGACTAATAAGGCAGATCAATCAAAATTTTCTTAAATGGAGTTTTTCATTTTGCTTGATCATTATACCTATTAGCCTCCAAAAATGTGTGTTTGATTACGCTACGCTATTCGTGCATGCGCGGACTACTTCATTTTAGAACAATCCACTTGATTGCCCTTATAATTCTTTCGTGAATACCAAATAAACCATATGCTCATAAACTCCGTTGAACACCAATAATCTCTTTTCATACCCATCAAAAAAAATCTCCATATAATAAATCCGACACCCTTTAGGCATCAAAAAACCAAAAATATCAAGGATATAATCAATAAATCTAAAACACAAATATTTCACTCTATCCTCACCAAGTATATTTTTTTTTACACTATCTGGAAATAAAAGTCCTTCAACCATCTGATCGAACTCTTCAAAAGATATTTTTCTAATCAAAGAGTGTTTAATGGATGCAACTTGGTCGTACTCATTTTTAACGCCATCTAAAATACCATCTTCGGGCAACTGAGAGGTATAGTCAACATAAAAACCATACTCCTTAAAATCTCCTTGTAAAAGACTAACTCCATCCAAAAAACCACGTAAGAATGTAATTGCATCCGGATTTATTCCTAAAATCTCAGTATTAGCATCCATTAGGATCACACCTCTCTTTGTAAGCACGCTCTAAACTCGATAAATGATCTGATAAAATGCGAATTCTTTTTTGGTGATTAACGTATACTTGCTGCCCTCTTTCTGCTGGATTCAAATCAGACTTACGCCATTTAATAGTTTCCCGCAGCACAAGGATCGCCCATTTCATCTGATCACAGGGATCCCATGTGTTGGTGGCTAGAGCACGAGCTTCTTCAGAATGAGAAACTGTGTTAGGACTAGGCGCCACTCCAGCAGCGATGCCACCAGCACCCACCAGATTCGCCGTAGCACTTGCCGCCCCTGCACCTGCCGTACCCTGTCCAGCACCCGATGCTGCACCACGTCCGCCAGATGATAATATACGGCCAATAATGAGCAAAGCATATTGCGCCACCTCCCCCGTCGGATCAACCGCGCCCAGCGCATTGCCACCCACATACCCGTAGGTATTCAGCCCACCTTGCAGCCCACCTTGCAGCCCAATCGGATCAGACTGCACATAGCGACCCGTCGCAGGATCATAGTCTCGGAAGTAGTTATAGAACACCCCGACTTCGCTGTCAAAACTCGAGCATAGCTCTCGTCTTGCGTCGGGGCGAAGCATTGCTTCGCTTTATCCCTCCTCATGACCCGCATGACGGATCGGCATCGTGAATCGCTGGCCGTTGGCATCCTCATTTGGCAATACATCACCAAACTGATCACCGTCCCAAAACGTGCGTTCGATTACGCTGCGCTAATCGTGACTTCGTAGCTCAATCCACTAACATACTGATATTTTCTAGTATTTTTTTCATTTCTTCTGCATCATGTGTATGAGGTAAATCACCGGCCTCCAGCAGCCCCCTGATTTTCAATACAATAGATCTGATCAATTCAAGATTATAAATATCTCCTGCTAAAAATCTATCTTTCAACATATCCAAAACAGCATCTAAATAAAACTCACTTTCAAAATTAATCAGGTTTATCTTTTTTTTCTCGATTGCATCAAGTACACAGACCATATAATAAGAAAATGGAACTGGTGGCAGATAAATCATCTGATGCAAGACATATATCTTGTAGTCAGCCAATATAAAATCTACAAAGTCACAACAGCTTTTACCAAAAAAATAGTCATGAGGGTAGTCAGGTTCAAGATTCGGGTATGCTGGGTCGCTCCAGAAATCTTTAGGAAAATCATCATGTATCACTGACATTGCTGTCTGCACTCCCACGCGTTTGCTAGTCTTTTCTCATAAACACGTTGCATCCTACGGTCTTTAGCAATATCTGGATCGTGCCTTCCAGGCGCATATTTATTATCCCAATCTTGCCTCGAATCCGCACAACGCTTATGGTATTCAATCATGTTTTTTAAATCTTGACATCTATCTCCTGTGGGAGGGGGAGGTGAGTTACAATGTTTTTTATATTGCGCATATTCTTGTTCCTTTGAAGTAGATTCGCTCTGATTTGGTGTATCCCCCGACATCAGCAGCGCACCACCAATCAATGCACCCGTAGCCCAGAATCCACCTGTTGTAGCAGTACCCGTTGCAGCACCGCCAGCTAGGAAAGGTATAGCAAGGAAAGCCACCTCCCCCGTCGGATCAACCGCCCCCAGCGCATTCCCCCCGACATACCCGTAGGTATTCAGCCCACCCTGCAGCCCAATCGGATCAGATTGTACATAGCGACCCGTCACAGGATCATAGTCTCGGAAGTAGTTATAGAGCACCCCGACTTCACTGTCAAAACTCGAGCATAGCTCTCGTCTTGCGTCGGGGCGAAGCAGTGCTTCGCTTTATCCCTCCTCATGACCAGCATGGCGCAAAGGCATCGTGAATAACTGGCCGTTGCCATCGACATCCTCATTTGGCAACACATCACCAAACTGATCCACTGCGGGCATAGCCCTACGTCTTGCGCTCAGGCGGAGCAGTGCTCCGCTGGCCTTCGCTCACCCAACGCCACAATACCGCCGTACCAAAACTCACTGCCCGAGGTGTACCCAGATGATCAGTGTGTACCCGTAGCAGCCTGTTCGGTTGCTGGCAATTTGACCAGTTGCCAGATAGCTGTAGACACTGGTTTGGTTGCCAGTGTTTTGGACAGGAGGGATATCGCAAAAAACACAGTCACAGATTGACGTACTAACGATTATCACAGTCACGTCCGAGATATTTTTTAACCCCAATCCACTGCCGACCAATTCCAATCATCCAAACGATATGCTAGCGTTCAATCAATCGTTTGATTTTATGTTAGCGAGCATTTTCAGCTATGCCAGACCAAGCCGCAGATAGCGAAAGTTCAAGCCCGCCAGATTCGCGCACGCTACTGATCCAAGCGGCGGCGCAAGTCTTCTCGGTCAAGGGTTTCGATGGCGCGTCAACCCGTGAAATCTGCCAAGCCGCAGGGGTCAATCTCTCCGCGATCAAATACTATTTTGCCGATAAAGCCGGATTGTATCGCGCCGTGTTGCAGTGGGCATTTGGTGAGGTCACGGCATCGTTTGGGCAGTTCGATGATCCTGAACTAAGTTTTGAGCAAGCGATTCGGCAGTTTTTAACGCCCCTGCTGCATACCGATGGCTGCCCTGCGCAACAGCAGATTGATGCACAGGTGATGCGACTGTATCTATATGAATTGATTAAGCCTTCGGCGATTTTTCCAGAGATCATTCAGCAAACTGTGCTGCCCACTCACCAAGCGTTTTGTCAGCTATTGGCACGGCAACTCGGCACAGTGGTGGTCGATCCCGCGATTCATCAGTTGGCCTTTGCGATCTGTGCGATGGTGCATGATTATTATATGTCACGCGATTTTATGCGTGTGCTTGCACCCGATCTGCTTGCACAACCCGATGCTACGACACAGATTAGCCAGCGTTTACTCGCGTATAGCCAAGCCCTGCTCGATGCTGAACGTCGCTTGCGTACACCGACATAGCGTTACCTAATCGCGCTTCACCTGATTGATTTTGACCCGATTGAATGATGTTTTTCCCTCTTTTTGAATGATGATTGCAGGCCACCGCATGTCCTTACCCAACACGTTTTACGGTTGTTTTTCGCCACACACTGCGCAGCGTTTTGCCAGTTGTATTTTGATCGGTTTTGCGGTGTTGCTCAGTGGGTGTGGCAAGTCTGAGCCAGAACCCGCCGCGACGGCGACCACACAAACACCATCGGCCAGTCTGGCAGTCAGTGTGGTCAGTCCGCAAGCGGTCACTTGGCCGCAAACACTAGCCGCCAATGGCAATATCGCCGCATGGCAGGAAGTGGTGATTGGCAGTGAAATCTCCGGCTTTCGGCTCACCGCTGTGAATGCCGATGTCGGTGATACAGTGCGTAAAGGCCAACTGCTGGCACAGATCAACAGCGACACCATTCAAGCAGAGCTACGCCAATCGCGTGCAGCAGTGGCGGAAGCCGAAGCACTACTGACAGAAGCCACCGCTAATGCCAAACGCGCCCAAAGCCTGAAAGACAGTGGCGCAGCGTCTAGCCTTGAAATCAGTCAATACTTAACTGGTCAACAAACCAGCCAAGCCCGACTTGAAGCGGCCAAAGCGCGTGTGCAAGCCGATGAAGTCCGAATGGCGCAAACGAGGATTGTTGCGCCGGATGACGGAATTGTGTCGGTACGCACCGCGACGGTCGGCTCACTGACCCAGATGGGGCAAGAGCTGTTTCGGATTGTGCGTGACCATCGCTTAGAGTGGCGGGCGGAAGTCACCGCCGCTGAACTCAGCCAAATCAGCATCGGGATGACTGCACAAATTCAGCCACCGGATGCCACCCAGCCCGCAGTGACCGGACGGGTACGCAGCATCGCGCCATTGGTCGATGGCAACACCCGTAATGGTTTGATTTATGTCGATTTGCCTAACGGTGCCAATAAAAACGCCTTGCAGGCCGGTATGTTTGCGCAAGGTCAATTTACCCTTGGGCAAAAAACCGCACTTAGCCTGCCGCAGTCGGCGGTGTTGCTGCGTGATGGCTTTGCCTATGTGTTTGTGATTGATCAAAACCAAAAGGTCAGCCAACAAAAAATCTCGCTAGGCCAGCGCGTTGGCGATCTGGTCGAGGTGATTGGCCTTGAGCCGACCGTGCGCGTCGCCGCTTCTGGTGTAGCCTTCCTTGCTGATGGCGATCAGGTCAAAATTACGCAAGCGATACCTGCATTACCCAGTGTGACCACTGATTCTACGGCCACTGATTCTGCAACCGCTGACTCTGCGACCACTGATGCTCCAAACGATGCTTCGACCGATGCGCCAGCCCGCCGTATAGGAGTCGCTGAATGAACTTCTCCGCGTGGTCGATTCGCAACCCGATTCCGAGCATCTTATTATTTACCATGCTCAGTTTGGCGGGTCTGATGTGTTTTAGCTGGATGAAAATTCAGCAATTTCCTGATATTGAACTGCCAACCATCAACGTGTCAGCCAGTCTACCGGGTGCTGCGCCACCACAACTTGAAACCGAAGTGGCGCGAAAACTGGAAAACTCGATTGCCACTATTCAAGGCCTGAAAAACCAATACACCACGATTCGTGATGGCTCGGTCACCATCATGGCGGAGTTTGAACTGGAAAAGCCAATCCAAGAGGCTTTGGATGATGTGCGCAATTCGGTCTCGACCGTGCGCTCTGATTTACCGAGTGATTTACGCGATCCAGTGGTCAGTAAGCTGAGTTTGTCTGGTGCACCGATTCTGACGTATACCATTCGTTCGCCGCGCTTGGATGAGGAAGCGCTGTCGTGGTTGGTCGATTACGACGTGACCCGACTGCTGTTAAAAGTCGATGGCGTGGGTGCGGTGGCGCGGGTCGGTGGCGTGACCCGTGAGATTCAAGTCGAGCTTGATCCGGCCAAATTACTGGCACTCAACATCACGGCTGCCGAGATTTCACGACAACTGCGCATCACTCAACAAGATGCGGCAGGCGGCCGTACTGACATCGGCGGCACGGAACAATCGGTACGCACACTGGCCACCGTGCAGAGCGCGAGTGAAATCGGTGCGATGCAACTGGCACTAAATGACGGGCGCAACATCCGACTTGATCAAGTCGCCACCATCACGGATGGGATTGCCGAACGTCGTTCGACTGCCCTGCTCAACGGCGTACCTGTCGTTGGCTTTGAGATTACCCGCAGCAAAGGCGCGAGTGAAGTCGAGGTCGAAGCAGGTGTACAAGCGGCATTGGCCGAACTCAAACAACAATATCCCGACATCGAAATCACCGAAGCCTTTAACTTTGTCAATCCTGTATCGGACAACTTCGATGGCTCAATGATGCTGCTGTACGAAGGTGCGATTTTGGCGGTGTTGGTGGTGTGGCTGTTTTTGCGCGATTGGCGCGCGACGTTTATCGCGGCCACTGCCCTGCCCTTGTCGATTTTGCCTGCCTTTGTGGTGATGTATTTATTTGGCTTTAGCTTAAATACCGTGACCTTGCTGGCGATGTCGCTGGTAGTCGGCATCTTGGTCGATGATGCGATTGTCGAGATCGAAAATATTATTCGGCATTTGCGCATGGGTAAAACCCCGTTTCAGGCCGCGATGGAGGCCGCCGATGAGATTGGCTTGGCGGTAATCGCAACCACGTTTACCTTGATTGCGGTATTTTTGCCGACCGCGTTTATGAGCGGGATTGCCGGTAAGTTTTTTGTGCAGTTTGGTTGGACGGCGGCCTTGGCAGTGTTTGCCTCGCTGATCGTGGCGCGACTACTCACCCCGATGATGTCGGCGTATATCTTAAAGCCTTGGGTCGCGCCCAAACCCAAAATCAAACCCAAACAACCGGTTCAACCACCTGTCAACGATGCAGCCCAAGATTTGGCTGACACTGGCATACCTGCGCGAGTGAGCTTGTACAAAGACACCGAAGCCAGCAAAGCCTTACCGCTGCCTGACGAGTATGAGCAAGACGGCCGCGTGACCCGCTGGTATATGCGCACAGTGGCATGGTGTTTAAACCACCGTGGCTTGACAGTAGCGGGGGCGATTGGTTTTTTTATTGGCTCGTTGATGCTGATCCCGTTGCTACCGACGGGTTTTTTGCCGCCAGCCGATACCGGCCAGACCCAAGTACGCTTGGAGTTGGTACCGGGTAGTCGTTTTGACGATAGCTTAGCCGCCGCCGAATATGCACGGCAGTTGATCAAGGATCACCCTGAAATCACCAGCATTTATACCGCAGTCGGGGGTGGTGCGGCCGGTTCTGATCCATTTATGGGCAGTGGTGGCGAAGATGTGCGCAAGGCAACCTTGACCATCCAAACCACCGACCGACGCGCACGCACGGCCAGCCTGCAAGACATCGAAACTGATCTACGTCAACGACTCGCGGGGATTGCTGGGGCACGGGTACAGGTCGGCTTACAGGGTAACGGGAATATTTATCAGTTGGCACTGAGTGGCGAAGACCCGCAAGTGCTGACCGAAACCGCCCGTAATTTAGAGCGTGAATTGCGCGGCATCCCCAACCTTGGCGCGATTACCTCCAGTGCCGCACTGACACGGCCAGAAGTAGTGATTCGGCCTGATTTTGCCAAAGCAGCGGACTTGGGCGTGACAGCGGCAGCGATTGCCGAAACCTTGCGGGTCACCACAGTTGGCGATTTTGACCAAAACCTGTCCAAACTCAACCTAAATCAACGTCAAATCCCGATTGTGATCAAGCTACCCCTGTCGGCGCGGCAGGATTTAGAGTTGATCAAACGGCTACGGGTGGCCGGTTCACGTGGTGCAGTGACGCTGGAAACCATCGCAACCGTAGAGCTCGACAGTGGCCCTGCGCAGATTGATCGATTTAACCGTTCGCGCAACATTAACTTTAGCATCGAACTGAATGACCAGCCGCTTGGTGATGTCGCTGCTGCGGTGGACAAGTTGCCGACCCTACAAAACCTGCCGCCGACCGTCACCCGTACCAATCTGGGTGACGCGGAGGTGATGGCGGAACTGTTTGCGAGTTTTGGTCTGGCGATGCTGACCGGCGTGCTGTGTATCTATGTGGTGTTGGTGCTGTTGTTTAAGGACTTTTTGCAGCCGATTACCATTTTGATTGCGTTGCCGCTGTCGCTGGGTGGGGCGTTTGTGCTGTTGCTGCTGACCGGCAGTAGCTTCTCGATGCCGAGTCTGATCGGGCTGATTATGCTGATGGGGATTGCCACCAAAAACTCGATTTTGTTGGTCGATTACGCGATTATTGGCCGTAACGAACAGCAGTTACCGCGTTATGAGGCGGTGCTGAATGCCTGTCATAAACGCGCGCGCCCAATCATCATGACCACCTTGGCGATGGGGGCTGGGATGATGCCAGTAGCGATTGGACTGGGTGCGGCTGATCCGAGTTTCCGCTCGCCGATGGCGATTTCGGTGATTGGCGGGTTGATTACCAGTACCTTCTTGTCGTTGTTGGTAATTCCGGTGGTGTATACGCTGGTCGATGACCTGCAACGCGGCTTAGGTTGGCTGCGGCGTAAGGTGCGACCTGCGGTGGTTTGATGGTTTAGACGATGCCCATCTACGAGAGTGGATGGGCATATGGTAGGGATTGCGCTCAACCAGTGGCTAAAGTCCAAAAAATCGCAAGATCAAGGAAATATTGTCAACAGTCAAACCATTCCGAGTTTTTCGAAATCACTTCGCTGGATGGGCAAACGTCTTGCCAAAGACTCGACCGTGCCTCTAGGAAAAACGGCTTCGTGGATGGTCTTGACATCATCAGTACTATAGAATAGGCGCTCAAACTTACCATTATAGCCGAGCCACATTCTTAAAACCTCACGATTGCCATCCACATCCATCGACTGCTCCATATCTGCCAAGCCCAACTCCAAAATATTTTGAATATCGCCATAATCTAGATGTCGAAGCTCAACAACCATATCCCCAAGATCGACTTGTTTCCGAGTATAAAGCGGCGCACCATCCTCATCCAAACCATTCCAATAGTAAGGGTCATCAAAAGAACGTACTAGATGCAAAAAAACGACAGGCAAGGTATGATTATCCACTCGACCATTTGGTACGCAAATGCCATTGAAGCAGAATTGAATACTTCCATAAATCCATGGGTAATCCGCTTCATATGGAACATGCTCAAAAATCACACTGATCAAGCCATTTTCAGAACTGATCTTCATATTCAATACCTCTTATCTCAGTGTGCGTAGTCCTGAATACTGTGGGAAAATTTTCCTTAATGCGGCCTTTGTTGGGCTATTAGGGGTCAATGGATTTCTGACACCAGCACCCACCTCCCGATCTACTACTCTACCGCTACGGCTTGCTGCAAACTGACGCGAATCGCATTCAGCATAAACTCAATAAACCCACTGCAATCGGCGGACTGATCTGCAAGACTCAGCATCTGATAATACTCGGCCTGTTGTTGTTTGATCACGGTTTCAATCGGCAGATACGCCAAAATCGGCTGCCAGTGGCTTAACAGCAAGGTTTGCCAGAGTCGGCCAATCCGACCATTACCATCACTAAATGGATGAATAAACTCAAGCTCGTAATGAAATGCACAAGAAGCAATCAGTGGATGTGCATCGCTGGTACTGAGCCATGTCATCAGATCGTTCAGTAGGCGGGGTAACTGAGTCGCAGGTGGTGCCATGTGTACCAGTTGTTGCCCACGATAAATCCCAACGCCCGACGCTCTGAGTTGACCCGCATCCACCACTAGCCCTTGCATCAGTAAGCCATGCGCCCGCAATAGGTCATTCAGACTGGTCGGTTCAAGCGATGGCATGGCCTCATATGCTGCAAATGCGTTGAGTACTTCTTGGATTTCTTTGGGGTGACCTAGCACTGCTTTACCGTCTAATACGGCGGTGACTTGTTCGATGGTCAGTGTATTTTGTTCGATTGCCAGTGATGCGTGAATGGTTTGAATGCGGTTGTCACGGCGTAGCCTAGGCACAGGTTCTTGCTGGTGGGCTTGCTTCCAGCGTCCAAGCAACTCGGCGATGTTGGCCACATGCGAGAGCATTTGGTGGCTTAACGCAAATGGGGGTTGGTATTTGGGCATGTGCGGCGCTCAGACTTGACCTGATTATCTTAACCAATTGTGCGTATCATCAGCAGTGTCTGTGACAAAAATCGCCTCACTTACTGCACAGACAGGCCATAAAAAACAGCATCTGGCTTGGGTTATTGGCTGCTTAAAGCATGCTATTCACACCCGTAAGCCTAAACGCTTCTGCCAACTGGCAATCAACGCGCGATGATCGGTCTGATCTGGATGAAAATCCGCCCGATAAAAACGTAAATACTCCGGCAGTATCCGCACCACCAACGCCAGCAACACCGCAACATCACGCAGATTGCTGCCCCAGTGACGTGGATGCAGGCTAGATTGTCGGTCATGCCAGATTAACCGTCCCGTCAGCCCTGCCACACCCAACGCAAATCCGAGCGACACCGTCCGCATACTGCGCCGTCGCTGTGCCAGCTCGTCTGCTGTGCCACCGAACAACTGCTGATATACATTAAATGCGACGCTTTTATGCTCCAACTCCTCGACCGCATGCCACAACCAAAGCTGTTGTAAATTAGCATCGAAGCCCTGAGCAAAGCGCGGCTGACTGAGCCAGTACGCCGCCAACAGCGCGGTAAAATGCTCATACGCCACCGTTGCCGCCAACTGTCGGCGCGGCGAACGGGTTTTTAAGGTGTCCAAACCACGCGCCATCAACGCTGCATACTGCTGTAGCGGGTAATCAACGGCATCTAGCCCCTGATTAAACTGCGTATGTGCCTGTGAATGCATGGCTTCTTGGCCGATAAAGGTCGAAATATCGGCCTGTAATGTCGGGTCAGTGATTTGGTCGCGCACCTGCCGCACACTATGCACAAAAAACTGCTCACCCGCCGGAAACGTCATCGACAGTGCCGTCAGCACATGCGACATCAACGGCGACTGCTGGGCAAAATAATGCCGCCGCGTCTGCTCTGGCTGAAAACGGCTACGACGTACCCGCATCTGCTCGGCTTGTGCTGCTGGTAAGTGAACGGCATTCATTTGGTATTGCTCCAATGGCGGATCGTCGGCATGACCATCCGCGCTGATTTAAACCTCAGTTACAAACAGCTTGCGATCAAATCGAATCTGCGGCCAAAACACCCCATCATCTGCCCGCTCACCCGCACCAATCACCATGATTGGAAATTCAGCCGCCGAGAGCTTCAGCAATTTACGCACGCGTACCTCATCAAAACCTTCCATCATGCAGGTGTCAAAACCATACGCAGTAAACGCCAGCACCAGATTTTCACAAGCCAGCGCCGTGCTTTTGGTTGCCCATAATTTCACATCTTGCTCGGTAAACGGCCCGCGTGGTAACGGCGTAAACAAACCACCCACGCCCATTGCGGTTTTTTTCAGTAGGCCAAAGCTATTCAATGGGCCGGGTGCATAATTAAATGGAATCAACTGGTAATAACGTTTGACCAAGGGTGGCAAGTTGGGCATCGGCCAATCGCGTAGCATCTGCTTGGCAAACTGATCAATCCGATCCGTTCGCGCCACACAAACGATTAACTCCTGCGCAGTGGCTGCCGCAAACTGCCCCATACAGGCTTTGACCAACTGCTTTTTTTTGTCGGGTGAACGCACCACATAAAATCCCCAAGGCTGTAAACCAGAGGAGTTCGGCGCGAGCATCGCCATATCCAAGCAATCATCGACCACGGCTTTCGGGATCGGTTTATCGGTGAATTTGCGGACAGAGCGTCGCCCGTGAATGACTTTTTTAAAGTTTTCGACGTCAATCCCGCTTGGCAACGGCTCGTGGTAACGGGTCTTGCCATCGACAATAATGGTGTTTGTCATCCCATTTTTAACAATCTCAGCAGTAGCAGATTTCATCAGCAGCCATCCTTATTCAAAAAAACCACGAAACAACAGGGTAACCTCTCCCACCCAACAATAGATTGACACACTGGCAAACCCAATAAAAGTTCCAAAAAAGAACTTGCTAGTCATTAGAATAGGTCACAAAAAATCGCCTTACCCGCAGTGGGTCAGGCGATACTACTAAACGCTAATCGCAGTGACTGGCTGATCGGGTAAAAAACGCTTCAGGCATGTGCGTAAACCCGCATCGTAGCGATCAATTGAACCGTGCTTTTCGATGAATGCTGGCATCGGCAACGCGTGTCGATCAGCCATCACTTTACACAGATAGCCTTCTGCACTACTGGTAATTAGAATGTCTGGCTGGTAGTCACGCATCAGGTCTTCGTGAAAAAAATGACTGCGTACAAACAAGATATCTGAGTACGCGTGCGACAGGGCATAAATCATCGACAACATAAACGAGTCTCCAAATGCCAACACGCGACGTTGCAGTGCCTGCTCATTTTTTACAAGCAGCATTTGTCCATCACCCGACTTATGATTGGAGGCTTTTTTGATCCCTGCATTTTTCCAATTAAACATATCAGCATCTTCGGCTCGTGGTGGTGTCAGTAATGCACCCAGACCTAGTACGCTGTTGGGCTTACACACCACTTTTTGCTCTAGTTGAGTCATCACTGATTCAACGTCAGGATGACCGAGTTGCTGTAAAAGCAATTCTAATACCAGCAGCACACCTTTTGCGTTCCAGTGTAAATCGTTTTTAAAGTACATCCGCTCGGCAGCATGTGTCGCTGCCAACAGCGGTTCAAGCGGATAAAAGAACGTTGCTTGGGTGCGCTGGCGGTACACCTCGCCTAACCGCAACAGGTCGGGTATATTGGTTTGATCTCGGTAGACACTTTGTTTATCGGGCGCGACCATGTGTATAAATTGCGCCCCCATGTCAGTAGCGATTTTTTGGCGAGACTGTAAGTTTTTTTCGAAGGTGCGCAGCGCAGACTCAGAAATTGGCTTATCTCCAACCAAGTGCCGCTCGACATAGTGCTTATATGTGGCCATAAAAAGCTCTTGGTTAGATCCTTCGATGACTTTTGGGTGTATTGTCATTTGCTCTACCAAGCCGATACGCTGCTCTTGATCGATCATCACGTGATATCCAATGTTCACCGAAGACCGAATGAATATAACGCAGCCGTAAATACAAAAAACAACAGTTTAATTGTTTTTTAATACAAGCTCACACCACAGACTAGGGTCCGCTGATGTTTCGCACGCGAACCGCGGTCATGGCTCAAACGTCAACAGACCCTATACATGGATATAACAGCAAGTTTTTCTGGCTGACACACCATACTACCCTTGTAACGTTACCTCTGATTGCTTTATCGCAGCTTGCAAGTCAGCGGCAGTCAACGCAACTGGTGTGAATATCTGAATAGCACCAGAAGCAATTTTTTCGGACAACTGCTCTGCAAATACGGCTGGCTGTTTGATGTCTAGCTCCATAAAATCAGCATAACCATATTGCCACCATTTGCTCGCAAGCAGCTTTTCAATCGTTTGATCATCAAAACGATTCTTAATATGCCGTGCTGGATTACCACCGACAATGGCATACGCAGGAACGTCTTTGACCACATGCGAATTTGCTGCGATGACTGCACCATCACCGATCGTAAGACCAGGCTTTAAAGTAACGTTTGCACCAATCCAAACATCATGACCGATACGAATTTTTTCACGAACAGCGCGAAATGGCTGCACCAGCGCAGTGCGGTGTTGGTCGGTCAGATACTGACGGAACGCCATAAAGCCGACGTCGTAGCCAACTGACGAACTGGTGACCCACTCTAAAGGGTGCCTCGCACCCAATACTGTTAAGCCAGCTGCGATTGAACAGTAGCGACCGATCTGAAAGATCGGCTGCAAATTAGACTGGCTAAATGAAAAACTTCCCATACTACACAGGACATTATTGCCTTTACGTAAAAAAGCAGTATACGGCTCAAGCTGCAAATCTGGCTCAAAAAAAATAAACTCATCATCGGTGGGGCGAAAGTCCTGCACACTGTCACTGGCGCGTTGCACCAAAGCGACGCGATGGTTAATCAAGGTCTGTTTAATTTGAACGGCGCGGCACTTCATCTAAAAACCCTCTCACTCAACCTAACTTCAAATACAACCGTACCGCATTCGCCAACATGGCGCGTTGCCGGTCTGGACGATCTTGATGTAATGGGAGCATTGACAAAAATAACAAAATCACCAGCGGCAAAATCTGCGAGATGGTGAGGCTGTGACCAAACTCATGGTTGCTAAAAATCTGCTGAATCTCATAGATCCGCTCGTCTAGCTCAAAATCCAATTCAACATGGTATAAGCCCTGCTCCATCAGACGATAACGACCTGCAATAATGAAGTCATACAGGCCTATGACGGAGTGCGCCAGCTTGGCCAGATCGTACTTTTGATCACCATAAATACTCAGCTCGCCTTGTGCCGTAAGGCCGCGCGGGTCGATCACCTTGATTTGATCCGCCCGCGAATCAAACAGCACATTACTAAAGCACAAGTCACCATGCATCACCGCAGGCAATGCAGGTAACTCGCGTGCGCGTTGAATACACTCTTCAGCAATCTGTTGAATACTGGGTAGGCGATGTGCCACATATTGCATCGGGTGATCTAAATCAAATCCCGTAGCCACGCTATACGCTTTGAGCCGTTTGTGGGTTTTTTCGGCAATCAGCTGGTCAAAGTCATCACGAATCGCTGCTTGAGTCTCGACAGAAGTCGCATCGGTGGCACACAGTTGTAAAAACTGATTGAGCAACTCAAATAACCGCCGCCACTCACTGGCTGAGTTACGACCATGCACGAACAGCTCATTTAATGGCATGATGGGTAGATATTCAAGCTGATAGTAGGACTGACCTTTACGGCTGGTACCTTTGTCAATTAATTGTGGGGTAAAACGCCGCAGACGCACCGGCAAGCGATCAAACCAATTGCCTTCGGCTTGGATTTTAATATCCGGTTCACCCGTCTTGTACACCACGCCCTGTACGACTTGTAAGGTATTGAAGGCACGCTGTGTCGTGATAGCCGCACGTGAACGAAAGTAGGTATTCACATGCCCCAAATCATGCCAATTTTGCAGATGCAATAACTCCATCGGATGACGGCGGCGATAGTCTTGCACCGCCTTGACAAAATGACCACGCGACAGTGCCAAGGTCTGAATCAGATCTTTACGATGGCTAAACGAAAAAAAGCCACACCACACCAATGGCCGACCACTATCGGTGCGCTCCACTTGCCAACCATAATCATCGCCAGAATAAGCCACACCGAGTGCATTTGATTCGGTAGGATTAGGTAAGTCCATAATCAAGGTATCGCCATGCACCAGTCGAATCACGCCGCGCTCCTCAATGTCGCTGGTGTTCAGCGCAAAGAGAATCGATTCGGCAAGGCTAAAATCATCGCTAGTCGCAATCGGTTTAACATCAAGCTCTTCAAGTAGGCGATGCTCGTTGAGCGTCAGACGGTAACTTTCAGGCAGCGTGACATAGATTTTTTCGAGGGTGTAGTGCTTGCGTAACTCGTATACCTGACTTTCGATCAGCTTGCGATTGCCAATCGGCAGCATACAGGGCGGAATGCGTCCGAGTTCAGCTTGAAACTCAGGAATCACATACGCGCCAGAATTAATAATAATCACGCGACAAGCTCCAATCTAGGTCATTGAATGACGTTGTAAGAGATCCCGATACTCGTCCGGTGTCCCGCAAAAGTCAATTTGGTCGGCAGCAATACAGTCAAAACGCACCTCCAAACCCTGCTCGATGAGATGGTTATACATCGGTGCAATATACAGCTCACCTTTACTCAGCTTGTTATGCGTGACCGCATCATCAAAAGCCTGATCAAATAACGCTCGATTTTTGAAATGATAGAGTCCATCACTACAAAGATCACTGATGCGCTCTTTTTCAGTGGTGCGCTTGACCCGTTGGCTTTCTGTGCTCAGCGGCTCCGCAAACGACCAATGATCTCCCTCACCTTTAAACACCTCAAGATAACCGTCGCAGTCGGCCAGCCACGCGGGTTTGACGTAGTCATGCCGGCGCGAGTCGATGTTAAAAATAATTAAATCGTCTTGATAGGTCGATTGTTGCAAACCAAGCCACACCGTATCTGCTTGACCACGGGTTTCATCCTGTAAGATGACCAATTGGTAGTGCCGGATGCCCATTTGTTCGATCTGCTGCCGTACAAACGCGGGCGTATCGTACACATCACGCAAGATAAACAAGAAGTGATCCGTTTCAAAGTAACGCTTAAACGAGGACACCGACCATTCAAACATGCTCTGACCATCTAGTGGTAGCATGTACTTCGGCACGGTAAAACCCGCCTTAAAGAACCGGCTGCTCAGCCCAGCCATCGGGATCACGAATAAAGACATTACACCTGATCCTCAAGCTTGCCAATCAATTGCATAATCTCAGCGTAACTCAAATCAACCAATTCCTGTGGCCGAATCGCGCGATCATCAATATAAAAGCCTTCGGTACCACACCATGGCTTACCGACGTAGATTTCATCGAAAGGCACATCATGACGCTTGAGCCAATCCAAGATAATCGGCAAGGTGTTCGCGGCGATTTTGCCCGTGTTACCCGCATAAGTACGCATATTACGACTGGTGCTAATCGCAATTTCGAAGCCGTTGGCTTTATATTCGCGTAGCTTCTCAATCACCGGCCAAATCGGCGTAGAATTGACATAGTCACCATTTACGGTGCTGCATAAAGTTTCATCTAGATCAAAAATCAACCGCTTCATAACGTGTGCACCTTGGTTAAGGATAAGACCTGTAAAAATGTAGCATAGTCAGGGTCAAGCATATGTTGCAGTGCTTGACTAAAAAGCTGCTCATCCACCATAAAATTACTGTTATTCGAACCGCCGCACGCGGTATGGAATGCACGACCAAAAATACTCAGCATAGGCAATTGCAACATCTCGCTGGTGTAATCAAAGATATTCCGCTGAAATAAGTCAGATTGCAGCACGATCAGACGGGTGTTGGGATGGCACAAATAATGGTTTTGCAGCCCCCCACCGTATTGTCCAATAATTATTTCTGCTTCACCAAACGCTTGCCGCTTTTCATTCAGTGACATACGACCAGGGGTGAGCCGCTCAAAGCCAAGTTTTTGGCAAATAGCCCAGAGGTCTTCTTCATTGACGAGTTGTCGAATCGCTTTACGGTCATCGTTACGGTCTAGAAAAATCCGCCGCGACTGCTTGGTTTCTGGCAGTCTAAGACTCGTCAGCAAATCAAGTCCTTGTGGGAGGATCATACGATTATTGACACCAAGTCGCGTACCCATATAGATTTTTTTGCAT
>OGCL01001396.1_pt1 | contig 20863 bp, 22 predicted proteins | sample 1570041 | NCBI WGS metagenome assembly OGCL01 (sample SAMN06266162, study PRJEB24511) | hot springs metagenome | isolation source: Hot spring water | place: South Africa: Limpopo | collected 2015-06-22
TGGTCCTCCGTACGATGCCAGATGGGACGCACCAACAGATCGATCCCCTTCAGAGTTCGAAAGGCACGCTCCACCTGTGTGAGATGCTTATAGCTGCGAACCGTATCTTCCGCGGAGAGCCGCTCTTTGGGCTCACTGGTCCGAATCACATAGATTCCGTCCAAGGCTTCCTCCCGACCAATCTTGTCTTCATTGCGGACGAAAGAAAAACGATTCTCTTCAATGGTCAGAGTAAAATGCTTGCCTACCTTGAAACGATCAATCACCTTTCCCACTTTCTTGCCAATCTCATCCTTTCCCAAGGGCTTCTGGGTCCTCCGTGCCACTTGCTTCGAAATCCGCTCCAACTCCTTTTCCGTCGCCTCCAACAACGCCCGACGCTTCCGTTTCCTTTCCTCCGCCAACAACGGATTAAAGCAGGCCACGAGCCGCTCTGCCGGATACTCCGGGGAACGAATCTCCGCAAGACCCCTCTGGTCAAATAACGACATCTGAAGATTCCCGCTCTCCACTAAACCTCGAATCGCAGCAGACCGTAAGGCCGAAATCCATCCCAATCCTGGATAGGCCCCGAGCTTCTCAATCTGCGTCTCCGTCAACATCCCCCGATCCCCTACCAAAACCAAATGACTCAATCCAAAACGATGACGCAGTTTCTCCGCCTGATCGACCACCGTACTCGGATCTCCCGTGTCCCCCGGATAAACCTCCACGGCCACCGGACATCCTTTGCCATTCGTCATCAACCCATAGACAATAATCGGCCTCCCCTTTCTCCCATCCCGATCATGACCAAAACGAACCAACGGACAACTCCGCCCCTCATAGTAGCTGCTCGTCACATCATAGAGCACCAACGACCCCTCCGAAAGATGCCGGGAGGCTAACTTCTTCTCCACCCCCTCCTGCCTCTCCAATAACCAATCCATCGCCTCATAAAGATCATCCTCGTTGGCATCGCTGACCCCAAGCTCCTCGGCCAACGTCGTAGTATGCCACAACCGCGTCGTCGCTAACTTCGAACACGGATGGATCAACCGCTCCGCTACCATCGCCATCACCAAATCTCGCTCCCGACAACGAGTGGATGAAATCAGCCGATCTAAACCGAGTCTCCGAATCGTTCCCAAAACCGCCTCCACGTGACCATGAGGAAGGGATCGCTCAATGGTAAAAGCCTCCTCCGGGGTCACCAAAGGTTCGTTTCTTAAAACTCGACGCAACGCCTCCACTTTCTCCTTAGGCCAACCCGTAAGATTGGCAACCGTTCGTTTGCGAACTTTTTTGCCTTCCCGCCAAGCTTCCCGAAGCAAGATGGCCGGGGGAGATTTGCGATTCGGAACAATATCGATGAACATGGATACATATATAGCACATTAAACAACATATGTCAAGAATAAAATGCATAATTACATGGACACATTTGGCAGGCTAATTGCAACTTATTTTCCTTGAAAATCCAACGAGATAACACCATTTTTAACCCGTTTTTGCGGGGGAACTTCGGTCTAAACATTTTGGTAAATTGGTAGATCATCAGTGGCCGAAAGAATATTACCCGAGTTCCAAGACTTTTTAATTTCCCGTTCCCTTGCCCCCGCAAGGACAGTCACAAATGGGGTCAGACTTGATTATTGACTTTCTCCTTTTTAAGAGTCTTCACAATTGCTCCTATCTTAGAATCGCTCATCGTGCCACTTGAACGGCAATCGGATTCAACACCCTCACCAGATCTTTTGGAGACATCTCACACAGGAGTCCTCTTTTACCTGCATTGATGAATATCCGCGGAAGGCTCAGGATGGTCTCTTCCACATAGACCGGAAGTTTTTTCTTCGTTCCAAAAGGGGAAATTCCGCCCACCATATAACCGGTGTGCTTCAAGGCTGTTTCGGCAGAACAGGGGGTAACTGATTTAGCCCCGATGACCCTTGCCAGTTCCTTGGTCGAGACCTCTTTGTCTCCGTGCATAAGAATGATGAGGGGTACTTTTTTCTCATCCTCCATCACGAGGGTTTTCACTGTCAGATGTTCATCCACTCCCAGAGCCTTGGCAGCAACCTCCGTGCCCCCTTTTTCCTCGTAGCGATAAGGACGCTCGACAAACTCCACCTGATGCTCTCTTAAAAAACGAATGGCATTGGTGGCTGAAAGCTTCTCTTTTGTCAAAAGGTCCTCCCCCTCACCCCACCCTCTCCTACCGAGGGAAGAGGGAAAAAAGTTAGATGGTCACAGTTCCATTCTGTTATATTTCTGCTTTGCTCTCTTCAGTCTCTTTGATTTCTGTTTCCTAATCTTTCTTATTTCCGCTCCATCATCTGCCCTCTGACCCGATAATTTCGCAATGCGGTTAACCAACTCCCGCCTTGCGAAAAACCGATTGAGCCCCTGGCTTCTTTCTGTCATCCATTTTACTTCAACCCCTGTGGGAAGATGCCTGAGATAGACACAGGTGGAAGCCTTGTTCACTTTCTGACCTCCACTTCCAGAGGATCGGATGAACTTCTCCTCAATATCTTTTTCACAAATCCCAAGGGCCTCCATCCTCTGTTTGAGTTCCCTGTTCTTCTCGTCGCTCACAGGAAATAGGATCATGATCCAACCCCTGTTTGTTGAGGTTCTTCAGGCCACATACGGCCTGCCACTTCGGCTATCTTATCGCTCAGTTTCCCGCTCATCCGGAAAGGGATCGTTGGAGCCCGTCTGAATCGTAACTCCGCATACTTGCCCCAGGTCCCTTTCTTCATAGTAACGCTGACATCTTCCCAGGGGATAAAGAGCGTGGGATGCCCAATACGCAATAAGAAAAAAACAGAGAGAAAGAGGCCGGATTCATTGGCTCCGATGGTGAGGCAGTTGTTATAGCCCATATACCACCTTAGCTGAGCGCTCTGAAATCGCCATTTCTGACCAACAAATTCTCCTGGGAAACGGTAGAAATTGGCAAGGGCTGACCAACCGCTGATTCGACCGATCAGGACAAAGAGGACCGCCAGAAAACCGATGACTACGATAAAAATATATTCGGGCCGACTGAAGTTCATCCTTTGCCCTCCGGTTCATCACACCAGCAGAGCATGCCGCCATCTACATTCTTCACATTTTCAAAACCTTGCTCCTGGAGTTTGAGACAGGCCTTATAGGAACGAAGGCCTGATTCGCAATGGACAGCAATCTCTTTCTTTTTATCAAGCTCACCTACCTGCTTACCCAATTTAGCCAAAGGAATCCAGGTCGAGCCTGGAATTCGTTTTCTTTTGACCTCATCTTCCTCTCTGACATCGAGCACTTGAAAGGATTCTTTAGAGGTTAGAAGCTTTTCTCTGACATCCGACACCGGTATGCCGGTCACTTTTCCCTCAAGTTTGTTCGTCAAAACATTGGCGGCAACAATGACCGGTGAGAGGGCTGGACTAAAGGGCGGGGCGTAAGCGAGATCCACGTTGGCCAACTCCTGAGCGCTCATCTTTCCGTGAAGGGCCATGGCTAAAATATCAATCAACTTGTCTGAAGGCCCCTGCCCGATGGCCTGACCTCCAAGAATCTTCCCTGTCTTCTGATCAGCAATCACCTTCAGCGCAGATTCCTTCCCCCCGGGGTAGTAGTGAGCTCGATCATATCCTCTGACAATCGCCTGGATGGGATGAAAACCTTCCCGCTCAGCTTCCCTCATACTCAGGCCGGTCTTGGCCACATTAAAATCAAATGCCTTAAAGATCGCAGTCCCCAGGACTCCCGGAAAGATCGCTTGGCCTCCGCAGAGGTTCACACCCGCCACCCTTCCCTGTTTATTGGCAGTTGAACCAAGAGGTATCCAGGCCTTTTTCCCGGTGATGAGATGGGTCGTCTCCACACAGTCCCCTGCCGCATAGATTCCTTCGGCACTGGTCTCCATCCTTTCGTTCACCCAGATTGCACCGGTTTCACCAATTCTCAGCCCGGCCTTCTTCGCCAGGTCAATCCTCGGTCGAACGCCGAGACTCATTATGACCGCTTGCGATTCAAATTCGTGGGCTGAGGTTCGGACCCCCATCACCCTGCCATCCTTTCCCGTCAGTGATTGGATCCCCTCTGAGGTGTAAATGTTTACTCCTTTGCTTTCCAAATATCGCTGGAGCACGACCGCGAAATCCTCATCAAAGAGGGTAAGAATTTGAGGCGCCAATTCAACGATGGTCACCTTCTTTCCTAATTGGATAAGGGATTCGGCCATCTCCAACCCAATATAGCCACCCCCTGCAATGACGATATCCGTGATTTTTTCCGACTGTAACGTTTGAAGGATCGCATCGGCATCAAAGATTGAACGAAGATAAAAGACATTCCTCAAATCAATGCCCTCAATCTTCGGCCGGATTGGCTCTGCACCCGTGGCAATCACAAGCCGATCGAAATGGTCTTTAAACGTCTCCCCTGATTCAAAGCTTTTCCCTGAAATCGTCCTCTCCTGGGTATCAATCTCTTCGATAAGGCGCCCTCTTACTACTTTTATCCCATCCTGTGCAAATTTGCCGGGTGTTCTCGAAATCAACTTCTCTCTATCCTTGATAACACCACTGATAAAGTAAGGAAGCCCACATCCCGCATAGGAGATCTCCTCTTCCCCTTGGTAGATGACGATCTCCATCTGAGGATCGCATCTCTTTGCCTTGGCAGCGGCCTTGGGCCCCGCAGCCACCCCTCCAATGACTAAAAGTCTCTTCCCCATATTCTCTCCTTGAAGATCTGTTTGTTCATGGTCATATAGATCATGGAACGCCGAAGTGATAATTCATGCCCCCTCCCCCAAAACGGGGCCAAAAGGAGGGGGCGAGGGCCGCGTCAGGACACGTGAGGTTTCAATGCCTTTTCAAATTTCAATAGTTCCTCTTTTTCATCTCTTGGGTCAAATCCACTTCTTTCTTTTAAAATACACCATCATAAAAACACCGATGAAAACAATGACCGACCAGATCAAAGGATAACCCCATCGCCACTCCAGTTCAGGCATATATTTAAAATTCATCCCGTAAATGCCGGCGATAAACGTGAGCGGCATGAAGATGGTCGCAATGATGGTCAGCACCTTCATCACCGAATTGAGCCGGTTGCTCACGCTTGAGAGATAGATGTCGAGCATCCCGGCAATCATCTCCCGGTAAGTTTCGATCGTATCAATCATCTGGATCGTATGGTCATAGACATCCCGGAGATAGACCTCGGTCGTCTCCTTGATCAGGGGCGATTCCCTCCTTCCAAGACTGGTGATCACCTCCCTCAGTGGCCAGACCATCCTTCTCACCAAAACGATCTCATTCCGGATGGCCTGGATCTTCTTGAGGGTTTGTTCGGTGGGCTGGGTCACCAACTCCTCTTCAATGAACTCCACCTGATCCCCCAGCTTTTCAAGGATGAGAAAATAATGGTCCACAATCGTATCAATCAAGGAGTAGGCCAGATAGTCTGACCCCATCTTTCGGATCCATCCCTTTCCGTTCCGAATCCGCTCTCTTACCGGATTGAAGACATCCCCTTCCTTCTCCTCCTGAAACGAGAGGACAAAATTTGATCCGAGAATCAAACTGACCTGTTCGCCCTCCACACGATGATCCGGATCCCCTCCGTACAACATTTTGAGAACAATATAAAGATAATCCCCGTAGGCCTCCATCTTGGGGCGTTGATCCGTGTTAAGAATATCTTCCATCACAAGAGGATGAAATCCAAAACACTGTCCCAGCTTTTCAATAATCTCTGGGTGATGAACCCCGTCCACATTGATCCAGGTGATCGTTGGTTTATCCCGGAAGGGAAAACATTCCTCCACACGCTTTATCTCCCTCTCCTCATAACGGGTTTCGTCATAATCGATCACGGTGATCCGGGGAGGGTCCTTCTTTTTCTCTCCAATATGAACTAATGTTCCAGGAGGGAGACCGATTTTGGTTGACCTCTTCTTGCTCTTTTCCTTCATGGGATGCCCCCCTGATTGAGGGAGTGTCTTAACCGGACCGCCGTTGGTGATAGAAATTCCAGAGTGCCTTGGTTTGAGGATCGAGGTTGGTGAGCCCATACTTCCTGGCCCAATCCACAGCCTCCATAAATTCTTCGACCGTGATGCCGCGCGCAATCTCCGGATGTTCATAGGCCCTGTACTCTACCCGGTACTGAGCCATGATATTGATATAAGTATTCCTTGGAAGATGTTCTGCCATCCATCTGACCAACTTCTCTGTTCCCGCCACTCGGTTGGGCATGACCAGATGCCGGATCATCACCCCTCGAAGCGCAATTCCTTGCCGGTCCATCTGATGAACTCCTACCTGACGGTTCATCTCAATAACGGCTTTCTTAACCACCTCGGGATAATCCGAAGCACCAGCAGAATACTTCTCTGCCTTATCGGAATCCATATATTTGATATCCGGCTTATAAATATCCACAATGCCATCTAATATTTTTAATATCTCCACCCGTTCATATCCGCTGGTATTGTAGAAGAGCGGAACCCGGAGTCCCTTTTTGAGAGCGATCCTCGTGGCGCTCAGAATATTGGGCATCACATGGGTGGGGGTGACCAGATTGATATTATGGCAGCCTAACTTCTGAAGATGGATCATTATGTCCGCCAGATCCTCATCACGGATTTCTCTGCCCCTTCCCTCATGAGCAATCGGCCAGTTCTGGCAGAAGATACAACGGAGATTGCAGTTGGAGAAGAAGATCGTTCCGGATCCGTTCTGACCCACCACGGACATCTCCTCGCCGAAATGAGGGTTATGGCTGAAGACGACTGGTCTTAAGGGCGCCCGGCAGAACCCTCGCTCACCCTTTTGCCGATTCACCCCGCACATCCTTGGACAGAGCTGGCATTTTTCAAAGAGGGCATAGGCCTGTTCGACTCGCTTCCCGAGCTTTCCTTCGTTTTCTAATTTCTCATAGGCTGGAATCCATATCTCCTCTTTTTTCTTTTTCGCCAAAACAACGGCAGGAGAAAAGAGCGAACCGCCAAGGAGGAGACCCTTCATAAAATCTCTACGGTTTAACTTCATAGTAGTGAAATTATAATCTAACAAAATCGAGTTGTGAAGAGGGGTTTTTTAAGAAGGTTGACGGAGAAATTGATTAGGCTATAATGAGTATTATGAATCCAAACGGAGGCGCCTCTCGGCCCACAATGACAAGACGGGAAGCCTTGAAATTCTGTGGCAAGAGTCTCTCCGTCCTTTCAGCCTCTTCCCTGTTCAGCCTACCCGTCGCCTCCTCTGCTCAAGGGATGAAGAAGGGATTGATCCGGACAAAGCTTTCTCCTTACTTTGTCTCCCTTGAGAGAGGAGAGGTCCGCTGTGAACTTTGTCCTCATCAGTGCCGTGTCGCAAGAGGGAAAAGAGGCCTTTGCAGGGTGAGGGAGAACCGGGAGGGTCAATACTACAGCCTGGTCTATGGAACCCCCTGTGCCATCCATCCGGATCCCATCGAAAAAAAACCTTTCTTCCATGTTCTTCCCGGAACGATCTCCTACTCTTTATCTACGGCAGGGTGCAATTTCCAATGCAAATTCTGCCAAAACTGGGAAATCTCCCAGGCATCGCCTGAGGACGTGTTCAGTTACGATTTCCCGCCGGAGGCGATCGTAAAGAAAGCTAAAGAGGTTGGCGCCCATTCCATCGCATACACTTATGTCGAACCGACAGTCTTCTATGAATACATGTTGGACACCGCACAACTGGCTCAAAAGGCAGGGCTTCTCAATGTGACCCATTCGAACGGCTTCATCAATCCCGCTCCTCTCAAGAATCTGTGTAAGGCACTCGATGCAGCCAATATTGATTTAAAGGGTTATTCCGAGTCGTTCTACCGCGAATTATGTAGTGGAGAGCTGCCTCCGGTTCTCGAGACATTGAAGATTTTGAAAAAGGAGAAAGTCCATCTGGAGATCACCAATCTCGTGATCCCAACAAAGAATGATGAGATCGCCATGATCAGAGAGATGTGTCTGTGGATCAAGAAAGAGTTGGGGGCAGGCACGCCTGTCCATTTATCAAGGTTCTATCCTTTGTATAAACTGAGAAGCCTCCCTCCGACCCCTGTTTCAACTCTTGAGAAGGCCCGGGCTGTCGCTTTATCTGCTGGGCTGGAATATGTCTATATTGGAAATATCCCTGGCCATGAGGCGGAACATACCTTCTGCCCGAAGTGTAACAAGAGAATCATTCAACGTACCGGATACATGGTTGGAGAAATCCATGTAAAGTCCGGAAAATGTAAATTCTGCGGGAAACCGATTCCTGGGGTCTGGGCATGAAACCCTTTCCGTTCACCTGTCCGGTCTGCGGTCGAAAAAAGGATTATCCTCTCAGCGATCTCTTTGAAGGGGCGACCCTCATCTGCCCCTTCTGCAACCTCACCCTGAGGCTCCATGGCCATATGTGGAAGGATGTCCAGAAGGAGCTTCAAAAGCTGGAGAATAAAAATAACGACGCGCGATGAGGTCAATCTGTTCTTTTGGATCGAGTGGTTTCACTCAGAGCAGGCGCACTACGTGAGAAAGTTTTCGGAGATTCACCCGTGGCGAAAGATCTCTTCCATCTCCCTTCGGAAAGCAACAGCTTCATTGACCACAACCTCAACATCTTCCCATAAGAGAGGTTGTCCTTCGCCGACTCCCCTCTTCAACTTCACCCCGTTGGCAAGCCCGATGGGAAACCCACCCATTGCCAATGAATCGGCCGCTGGCATCAGCCTTCCATACACTGTGTACCCTCCTTCCCCATCAAGGGTTTCGCCCGCCTTGAGGTTCCGCTTGGCTGTGGCCACCACATCCGCTCTGAAGCCTGCCGGGGCTCCTGTGGGTTCGCCAAGAAGGCCCACGGAGGCAATGCTCATATTCAATTCCAAGCCGATCAGGTGAAATGGCTTATACATGGCTGAATAATTCCCGCTGTCATCGCTGACCAGACCGTATTCATGGAAACAGCGACGCACGTAGTCGCTATCCGCAGCAAAAGTCACATAAACCCCCCACCGTAAATCTCGATAGACCGGACGGCCATCCCTTTCCAAACTTGAAACCACCTCCACCTGACCTCGATGGGCCAATGCGCCCCCTTCTGCCCTGGGTTTGAGTAAACGTGGAAGATCATCCACTCCGCAGGGTAAAAAAGCCAGCCCCTCCGGAGCCGGTGTGAGCCCCGTTGCATTGGCAACGGCTGCCATCTCGATGGCTGACTTCGTGCCGTCAAGAAAGGAGTTAAACATCTTGGGATTGAAGTCTCCTTGCCTCACTACTTCTGGAGAGAATCCATAATGGGTCCAGACAGTATCAGGAGTTGATGAGTGATAGACTGGAAGATACTTGGTTCCCTTTCCCGCAGCAATTACTTCAAAGCCCGCAGTCCGGGCCCAATCAACCAGTTCACAGATCAGAGCAGGCTGATCACCATAGGCAAGGGAATAGACGATCTCCGACTCTGTTGCCCTGCGGGCAAGCAGGGGGCCAACCAGTGCATCAGCCTCTACATTTACCATGACCACATGCCTGTGATATTGACAGCATGCCAGCACATGGCCAATACCTGCTTCCGGGCTGCCCGTGGCATCAATCACGACATCCACAGGCTCGGAAGCAATCAACGCCATTGGATCGTCAGTCACAAATGTGGCTCCACTCCGAATCGCCTCCCCATATGAGATGGCGGCATATTGTTCCGCAGGCCAACCGGCCCGGGCCAGGGAATCTCTGGCTCGCGTTGGATTTAAATCAGCAATACCCGCCACATGGACCCCCGGCACCCGGCGGGCCTGGGCAAGAAACATGGAGCCGAACTTACCAGCCCCGATGAGAACGATCCTCACCGGTTTTCCACGGATTGCCCTTTCATTTAGCTTTTTTCGAAGATTCACAAGGATGCTCCTTTCATAATGAAACGTTCGCACAACGGTTTGTCACAACTTTCCTCGTTGATTTTCCGATCTCGAAACATTCAACCCTCTTCTCCCCTCGTCTCAGAATGTCATCCGCCTTTTCTATCGCCGCCGGTTCTTTTTAACCATTCGTTATATCTCACCAGGCTTGAATCATGAAATGTGGTAAACCTCCGAAGCGCCTCAAACTGTCTTCCGAATGATGAACAATCAAGGGGAAATTTCTCCTCCGGATCAACCTTCAAATCAAAAGCCCAGCATCGGTTCTTCTTGAAGGAGTACTGAACTTTGATCCCTCTCAGATCAATAGAGGTAATCGTTCCCTCATACCCGTAGACGAAGATGTATTTCCGCCTTAAACGATGATGAAAGAGGGACTCTCCGTCCAGAAGCTCAGCCGGGTAAGGAATCCTCATCGCATCCAGAAGCGTCGGGAGGAGATCAACATGACTGGTGGGGATATCGAAGGTTTTCGGTCTAAACAGGGCGGGCTGGTGAATGATCATGGGCGCTTTCAGATTTTCACTATAACTGTATCGGTGGTGCATGTAATTGTCAGCGTGGTGCTGACCAAAGGCCTGGCCATGGTCCCCAACGATGACGAAGATCGTTCGCTCAAGCAACCCCTCCTGTTTGAGGGTGTCATACACACGTCTAAGCATATGATCCAAAAGGTTAAGGTTATTGTAATAACGGTTGATCAGACGATCATCCGGTGGGGTGATGTGGTAATCTGGGCCATAGTCAAAATAGGGAAGATGGGCGGTAAAACTGAGATAGATCCCGATAAAAGGCTCTCTCGCTTGCCGGATCCTCCTGTTAAAAAAGTCTATGGTCTGGATTTCATCCCTGCCGATATAACGACCAAAAGAATGCTTTTCCTCTCTTGCCCTGAGATTCAAATTTTCAAAATGATGCATTTCCCTTAGTCCGCTATTTTTCACAAAGGAGGTCGGGAAGTACCACTGGATGGGAGAGGGGGTTACGAGAAATCCCTCATAGTTTTTGGGCAAGTAGTTATAAAGGGATGGAACGTGGGCATCGGACCGCAGGCCAAATGTTTCCTGATTGAAGAAATCATACAGCCCGCTGAGCAGGGAGAAGATCGCCTTGGTGCTGATATTCGAGGAGGTATAATGGTTTTTCAGATACCAGCTCTCCCTGGCCAGCCCATGAAGAAAGGGCATGGGCATCCGACCCTGACGGGTATCGAAGATATACTGGCTCCCCACAGACTCCATGATGAAAAGGACAATATTCCATGGCTGATCCTTTTGGGGGGGAAGAAATTTCAATGCCTTAAAACGTTCTTGGTAATCCGAACCTTCAGGCTGGATTCGAAGGTCCCCCTCCTTTACGATTGAATGATACCGTTCTTCAGGGGAAGCCCTCCATCCTCCCCTCTCAAGGAGATCGGTGATGAAAAAGAGGGCTGGATTGATCCGTAACTCTGCCGGTAGATCGGCCGGCTTGAAACTCATTCCGAAGATTGACAAAAGGCTTAGGAAAACGATCAGACCAGCGGAGATTTTCAAAAGTCTCACCCTAAAAAAGACCGGCAATAGAAAAACGCCCCAGAAAAGACCGATCGAGGCTAATAAGAAGATCCCGTCTCGCCATTCAACAAACTTAATGAGCTCAGCCCATGGGACGTTAAGAAAAAGTTCCTGAAGGACGAAGGTATTGAACCCGGTCTGCGTCTCGAAAAGAAGACGGGTGTGGCTGCCATGGATGACCAGTAAAGCGATGAGAAAAAGGTGGAGCCCTGACATCCCAATGATCTTAAGGACGATTTGAATTCGTCGTTTTCTCACCAGGCCCAACACATGCGAACCCAACCACGACAATAGAAAACAGAGAAGGATGAGAAGAGCATCGTAAAAGAAATATCTTGCCATAAACCATATGGGATGGTTGGAGGGGTTGAAATCAAAAGGTCTGACCGAATGGGTCAAAAGCGCCCAGGTCAGTTGAATCCGGTAGCCGAGAGTCACGGTGAGGACCCCGATCGAAAAAGCAATAGCTGATCGGTTAACCTTCGAAAGATCCCAAAGAAAATTGGCAAAACGGCTCAACCGTTTTTCCGAGCCCCCTTCAGATATCGGTTCTTTTCTCATCGGATACTATTTTGTTATAGAAGCAGACAATAATCAAATCGGAATGAGGGATAAAGTCTTAAAAGCCAGGTCTTCATCCGTTTGAGATCTTGAAATAATCTTCTTTCGTTGTTAGCATAGGGATATTTTTCAGGATTTCACCTTCCATGAAAAAGAATCACCAAACCTTATGGCATCGGTTGGGAGATATTCTGGTCAATGCATTGGGCAGCAGTCTGATCATTCCGTTTCGCTGCCTGCCTCCGGGAGCTCTGGCCTATGTTTCAAAGATTTTTGGAGCCGCCCTTTTCAGATTGATCAAAAAATATCGAGAGAGGGTGATCCAAAATCTCACCCTGGCCTTTGGAAAGGAAAAAGATTCTAAAGAAATTAACCGGATTGCGAAAGAGGTCTTTCGAAACCTCACCCTCACTCCTCTTGAATCAGTCTACGCCTATGTCAATCCTTTCGAACGATTTCTTCTCAACATTGAGATCTCGGGAGAAGAATATCTTCGATCAGCCCTCTCCAACCAGAAGGGAATCATCGCCCTGGGCCTTCATCTGGGGCCCTTCACCTTGGTCGGGGCAAGGCTCTCACTTCAGGGATATCGGTTCAACCTCATATATAATGAGGGCAACTATCCAAGGCTCTGGAAGAGGTTGGGAGATTATCAACGGCGTCTTGGCCAGAACCCGTTTCCTCTCAAACCGCTCACTTCATCTCTTAAAAAATCTCTGAATTCTCTTCGGCGAAATGAAATCCTCTATCTTATTGCCGATGAACAACAGCGACGGGGAGGGATTCCCACACATTTCTTCGGCCAGACCGCCTTCACCCCAACAGGTCCTGCCATCCTCTCTCTAAAAACAGGGGCTCCGATTGTTCCCATGTTCATTGTCCGGGAGAATGCTGCTCCCAAAAGGCTGATCATCAGGCCCCCCATCCAAATCGAGAGAACCCCCTCCCTCGAAAAAGACATAGAGGCTCTGACGGTAAAATTTACAGAGGTCATTGAAGAGATTGTCAAGCAGTATCCCGAGCAATGGTCATGGCTGAACCGCCGCTGGAAGCGACCTAAGCAAGGATTCTCTCGCTCGCCCTAAGGTGGAGGATCGGTTTGCCAAATACTCATCGGGCAACAGACCCTTTAAGATTGGAACGTGCGCCAAGGGACCCAAAAGGATTTCTTGACAGACAGGAATGAGGAGTATAATATTTTGTGATTATGGAAGATATCATTCAGAAGCGATTCAAAGAAAGCACCGAGGTTAAAAACCGTTTTCTCAAACAGAGTCTATTTAATCTCCTTGAGGTGATTAAACTTATCTCCCACGGTTTTGAAATGGGGAATAAACTCTTCTTCTTTGGAAATGGCGGGAGTGCTGCGGATGCCCAGCATCTGGCGGCAGAGTTTGTCAATCGCTATATTATGGATCGCCCCCCATTGCCTGCAATCGCTTTGACCACGGACACCTCGGTCCTGACCAGCATCTCCAACGACTTCTCTTTTAATGAAGTCTTTTCCAAACAGCTCAAAGCCCTTGGGAAAGAAGGGGATATTGCCATCGGGATCAGCACCAGCGGAACTTCCTCTAACATCCTCAAAGCCTTTGAGGTCGCCAAAGAGATGGGCATAAAGACCGTCGCCCTCACTGGAAATGACGGAGGAGTGCTGGCCAAAGTCGCTGACCACGCCTTGATCGTTCCATCCTCCAGCACCCCCCGCATTCAGGAGGTCCATATCCTCGTGGGTCACATCCTCTGTGAGCTCGTAGAGCACTACCTTTTTCTCAACAATCCAGTCCTCTCCAGCGGAGAGCCATCCAGATAATTCCGAGATCGAAAGGACGATCATGAAACTTAAAGCAAAGGAGTTGAATCTGAATCAGATCGCATACACCTCGGTTAGTCGTAAGAAGCATAAAGTGGGGCAACGCCTTTTTGCCCATCCCTGGAGACGCGGAGGATCTCTGGCCGACTTCCTCAACACCTTCCCCAACCTCCTTGCCGGTAAGGAATTTCAGGAGATCGTGGAACGGATCGCGAAGGCCGTTCGGCAGAAGAAGACGATCCTTCTGGGAATGGGAGCCCATCCCATCAAGGTCGGACTCAATCCCGTTCTGATTGACTTAATGGAAAAAGGAATTCTAAGTGGGATCGCTGTAAATGGCGCCTGTCTGGTTCATGATGTAGAGATTGCGATGGTGGGCCACACATCCGAAGAAGTGGATGAAGAACTCTCAAGGGGGACCTTTGGCATGGTCCGAGAAACCCATGAGACCATCAACCAAGCCATCTGTGAGGGAGTGAAAAAGGGATGGGGCATTGGTGAATCCTTGGGCCAAACCATTCTTCATGGAAACTTTCCATATAAACGACTCTCCCTTCTGGCCGCCGGCAAAAAACTTGGGGTTCCAATCACGGCCCATATCGCCATCGGAACCGACATTACTCACATGGGCCCCTCTGCAGATGGTTCAGCTATCGGAGAAGGAAGCCTTCGGGATTTTCGAACGTTTGCCTCTCTCGTTTCAAGACTTGAAAAAGGCGTCTACATCAATCTCGGTTCAGCCGTTCTCCTGCCCGAGGTTTTTTTAAAGGCCCTTGCGCTTGCAAGAAATTTAGGCTATCCGCTGACCCGTATCACCACCCTCAATATGGACTTTATTTACCACTATCGGCCATCCCTCAATGTGGTTAAAAGGCCGACCTTAAAAGGAGGAAAGGGCTATTATTTAATTGGCCACCATGAATTGATGGTTCCTCTACTGGCTGCCTCAGTGATTGAAAAGATCGACTCCCTCCCCACCTCCCCTTAAATTAGAGACCGTGTCGTAATTTGAAAAACTCCGACTTTTTTAAAAGGGGAGAGGCCGTCGGGGGGAGATTGAAAAGGGAAACGGTGGGGTTAAGCAGGAGTAAGAGAACAGATTGAAAAGGAGTCTTTCCATGCTCGAATGCCATCTCGAAAAGAATAAGCTCAAATGCACCTGCACCTATGAACCCTGTGACCGAAAGGGGAAGTGTTGTGAGTGTGTCTCTTACCATTTAAAAATGAAACAGCTCCCAGGGTGTTTCTTCACTTCGCAGGGGGAAAGAACTTACGATCGCTCGATCAGGCGGTTTATCGCTGAAAATAAGTAATAAAGATGAGGAATAGCACAAACTACAACGAATTATGCGAATAGAATGGGAATTCAATTCGTTCGTTACCATTCGTGCTATTTGTGGAGATAACCATGGAAATCAAATTTGAGCGATACCATCTCCAATCTGACTTTTATTCCCCTCTGAAGGGGTTTGAATGGGACTCCGTTCCCACAGAGATCCGGATTGATCCTCTGACCAAAAGGAGGAGCCGGATCATCACCTGGTCTCTTCCTACAAAAGGAAAATTCGACTTCTCTCAAATGATCGAGGAGTCAAAGGGATGTATCTTCTGCCCGGAAAATGTCCTCGAAAAAACTCCCAAATTTTTAAAAGAGATCGTGCCAGAGGGAAGAATCACTATAAGAAAGGCAGTGGGGTTCCCAAACCTTTTCCCGGCTGGCGTTTACGGAAGTGTGGTTGTACTCTGTGAAGAACACTTCTTAAACCTCCATCAATTTACACCTCAAATCTATGAGAACGGTCTTTCCGTCGCCATTGAGATCATACGAAAGACGATGTCCCACGACCCCAATGCCCGCTTCTGGCAAATTTGCCAGAACTACCTTCTTCCTGGAGGAAGTAGCATCCTCCATCCGCACCTTCAGGTCATTGGTGATCCCATTCCAACGAATGAGATGGAATATTTAATCCATGCCTCTTCTTCTTATACGGAGAGGAATAAATCCCTTTATTGGAGCGATCTGTTACAGATGGAAGAGGAGCTTGCTGAAAGATATATCACCACCTTTGGAAATGTTCACTGGTTTGTCTCTTTTGCCCCAATCGGTTTTAATGAGGTCTGTGCAATCGTAAAAGGACACTCCTCCCTTACCACACTCGGTCAGGAGGAGATCTCATCTCTGGCCAAGGGGATCGTATCCACCCTGAAATACTATGATGATAAAGAGCTCAATAGCTTCAATTTTGCAATCTACTCTATTTCAGGAGAAGACACTCACCAGCTTCTTCTCCGAATCATCTCAAGAACTCCCATCCAGCCCTACTACCTGAACGACTGGACTTCTTTCGAGGTCCTTCAATCCGAACTCACCACAAACATCTACCCCGAGGTGCTCTGCCGTGAAATCCGCCCCTACTTCTCCTGAACGGGTGGCCTCCATTGACATCGGAACGAACACGATCCTTCTGCTCATCGCTGAAGTGCGCCATGGAGTAATCCACCCTCTTTTCGATACAGAAACCATTGTTCGGTTGGGCGAAGGGCTCCAGGAAACCGGAGCGCTCTCAGAAGGGGCAATGCAGAGGGGGATTGAAACCCTGAAAAGATATTTGGAATATTGCCTGGAGATGGATGTTCAAAAAATCTTTGCCGTTGGCACAAGCGCTCTCAGGGAGGCTAAAAATTCCCCCCTTTTCCTTCAGAGGGTGAAGGATCATTCTGGACTTCTTATTGAAGTCATCTCCGGTGAGGAAGAGGCCAACCTTTCCTTTTTAGCAGTCAGTCGCGATCTTAAAACCCCTGAAAAATCCATCCTGGTGGTAGATGTGGGAGGAGGAAGCACGGAACTGATCCATGGAAATGACGGAATGGTTCTTCGGTGGGCCAGCCTTCCACTTGGAGTTGTGCGGCTATCGGAAAGATTTCTCCTTTCGGATCCGGTCAAAGAAGCAGAGTGGGAGGCCATGAAAAGGGAAATTCGGAATCAGCTATCAGGATTTTCATTTTCAAAACACTTTTCACAAATGGTCTCGATCGGAGGAACAGGAACCGCATTGGCCTCGGTGGAGCTTGGGCTTGAGAAATTTTCGCATGAAAAGATTCACGGTTTTATCCTGATGAAGGAATTACTTCGAAAGCAGTTGTTGCTTTATTTTTCGAAAAGCATCGAAGAGAGAAAAAAGATCAAAGGACTTCCGCCTTCCCGTGCGGATGTCATCTTTGCAGGGGGGACGATTCTTTATCTCATCATGGAAGAGGCAAAATGCTCATCTTTAATGGTGAGCACGCATGGCATCAGATATGGTCTGCTTTACAAGAAAATTTTAGATTTCGGATTGCGGATTTCGGATTGAAAAATAAAAAATCCTACTGTCCCTTGGCAACGAGTTGCTTTAAAACGAGGGTGACCAGAACCACAAACCTTCCTTGACCAGGATTTTTAGGCCCGATGGGAACATCCCCTTTACAGAATACGACATCCCCCTTCTTAAAAGGCTTCTCTTCGTTTCCAATCACTAAAGCCCCTTCTCCATCCACTCCGTAAAGGATCACTTCCAGGGCACCTGGATGGGAATGAGGCGGCATGGTTTGCCCGGACTCAAAGCAGATGAGGACGGCTGCCCCTGCATCGCCAATGTGGATCTGTTTAGGTACGAAATTATCTTTTGAAAACTCAACTTTTTCAAACAAATGAATCGGTTCCATCAATTACCCCCATAAATTTGAAATCCGAAAATCGAATCTCGAAACAAAACCTAAATCTAAAATTACAACAATCTTTTATCTGTTTAGGTCATTCGAATTTTAAAATTTGTGCTTGTTTCGAATTCCGTGCTTCGAGTTTCGGATTTTTCGCAATCCTATTGCGATAGTTCATTCAATTCATTGACAATGACTTCAGGATCAATATTATGCACCAGCGCCCCAAAAGAGATAGACTCCATATTCATCCCGGGGCAAGTGAGGCATCCGGTGCCAAAATATTTCCGGATCACCTTCATGGCTTCGGGATTTTCCTTGATAACATCCCCGATGGTCATCTCTTTGTTGAATCTTTTTGAAACCATCTTTTCTCTTTTCCGATGCAGGAGGTCAGTTCGTCATTGTTTTTTTGAATTCTTATCCCTTTCTCTTCTCTCCTCATCTGGTCTTATGAGAAATAGCGGACGAGCAAGTCTACCCGGCCCTGCTTGATGGTGTACATTCCTGAAAACCTCATGATCTGCCGGACCTTTTCCTTATAATCTCCTTTGTAACACTGGGTTTCGCACTTCTTGCACATGGGTTTGGGATCATAAGGACATTTTAACCTCATGGTCAAACCATAGGTGAGAAGCTTCGTGCAGTCAGGACATAGGGAAATCTCTTTCTTCTCAATTTTTCTGATATCAAGGAGCCGAAAAGAAAATGGGGTCTTTGTTCCACGGTGGTTCTCTCTGCAAAAAATGTCTACAAACTTCATCAGTATTTTAATGTCCGCCCCCTCCTTCTTTGAGACTTCCCCTATTTTCCCCACAGCCTTTCCCCTACTTTCTAATATAATTTCAAAATCAATATAACCCCAGAGCAGAAAGAGTTCCTTGATTTAAGTCAAAAGAATGGGTTAAAAAGTCTGGTCTATGGACTTCTTCTTCGAACCCAATGGAATCGCACTGGTGGGCGCAACCCCTGAACCTCATACCGGAGGGAGGAACCTGCTTCTCAATCTCATCTCCGGTTATCAAGGCCCCATCTACCCGGTTAATCCCAAATACAATGAGATTTTGGGATTGAAATGCTATCCCAGGGTATCAGAGATTGAGGGCCTCCTTGACCTCTGCATCATCTTTGTGCCGGCAAAGGCCGTTCCCCAGGTCCTCGAGGACTGCGTGGCAAAAGGTGTCCGTGGGGTCATCATCGAATCGGGTGGATTTGCTGAGGTGGGCGCGGAGGGAAAAGCGCTTCAGGAGCAGTGTCTGGCCATTGCGAAAAGAGGTGGAATCCGAATATGGGGACCCAACTGCATGGGGTTGATTGATACGGAGAAGCGCTATATCTTCTCTTTTGTTATTCCTCAAGATATGAAGGAGGCTCTCCTCCCAGGTCATATCTCTCTTGTGGTGCAGAGTGGCCTTCTCTCTGGAGGATTCATCATCACCCTGATGGGCAATAAGACCCTTGGCCTCGCAAAGGTCTGCTCCATCGGCAATAAATCGGATGTGGCTGAAAATGATTTTTTGGAATACTTCCTCAATGATCCTGCTACCATGGTCATCTGTTTCTATCTTGAATCCTTCATCAATGGCAGGAGATTTTTCGAACTGGCTGCCTCATCGAGAAAACCGATTGTCGCACTCAAGGGTGGAAAGACCTCCTCTGGGGCAAAAGCTTCCTTCAGCCACACCGCTTCCTTGGCTGGAAATCCTGATCTGATCAGGGGGATTCTGAGACAGGCACGGGTCATTCAGGCTGACGATTTCTTTGAGATGATGGATATCGCCCGAACCCTTGAAAAAGAGTTCTATACCCAACACCCTCCTGAGGGAAAACCACGAATCGCCATCTTGACTTATAGTGGTGCCGCAGGGATTGTCACCACAGACCACATGGAGAAATATGGCCTTACCTTGGCACAATTATCTCCCAGCACCAAAAAACGATTGCAGGAACTTTCTCCTGACTGGATGCCTGTTAAAAACCCTGTAGATTACTGGCCTGCGATGGAAAAAACCGGCCCTGCCCTTGCTTACCGAGAGGGAATCTCAGCCCTTCACGAAGACCCCGAAGTGGACGGGATCATTGTTCACATCTATGCTGGGCATGGAATCTGGCTTCTCAATGCAAAGGAAATTCTCTCTGGCATAAGAAAACCAAGAAAGCCAATTCTTTTCTGGCTAATAGGCCCAGAAAAGATCCGGGATGAGACCCGATTCCCCCTCGAAAAAGAGGGTTACCCAACCTTTTACGAAATCCACCGAACGGTCCGAGTCATGGCCAGCCTTTTTGAAGGGCTCAAATGAATGCTGGGGGATCATTTCAGAGCCGAGCGTTAGTCCTGTGATGAAACATCTTACTCTCCTAAATTATCAATTTTTTATCCGTTGACATATTTAAAGAATGCACGTATACTATACGTATATAAAATAGAGCTGAGGATTTCAATGCAGAAAAAATTAACAATAACCGTGGACGAGAAAATTTATGAAGGGCTCCACAAGACCATCGGCCCTCGCAAGATCAGCAAATTTGTCGAAGAACTAGTGCGCCCCCACGTAGTACGCCCCAACCTGGAATCGGCTTACGCTCAAATGGCAAAGGACAAAAAACGAGAGGAAGAAGCTATGGAGTGGGCCGAGATCACTTTTAAGGACGCCGACCATGAAACGGCGTGAGGTCTGGTGGGTTAATTTTGATCCTTCCATTGGTGGAGAAATCAAAAAGAAGCGCCCTGCTGTCATTGTCAGCAATGATGCTTCAAATAAGTTCCTCAATCGAGTTCAAGTTGTTCCCCTAACAAGCAAGACAGATCGTCTATACCCCAGCGAGGCATTGGTAATTTTTGAGGGCCAAGAAAGTAAAGCAATGGCCGATCAATTGTCAACCGTAAGTAAGTTACGACTTTTTAAACGTGCCGGTTTTCTCTCAGAAGAAGATATGCGCAGAATTGAAGAGGTCATCAAAATACAGTTGGATATTTATTGATGACCGAATGGGATAATAAATCAGCCACTGTTCACATGTCTGCATACCTAAACTATGGATCCGTATTCTTTCATGATAATAATAGTCTACCTTTTACCCTCCTTTTTCCCAATACAGTAATTTCTTAATCCTCTCAATGAGCATGGATCGGATAGCCGGGTTTTTTATTCTGGTCACCTCTTTCCAGTCTCTCCAATCTCCCAGAAGTTCATAATAGAGGTTGGCACAGGCCCTCTGATAAAAAACCTTCGCCTTTGGATTCACCTCCTGAGCACAGGCCTGAAGTTCTTTGAAAATCCGATCCCTCTCCTCCTCTTGCTCCACATGAAACATTAAGACCTTCGAGGTC
>OGCL01001400.1_pt1 | contig 20823 bp, 39 predicted proteins | sample 1570041 | NCBI WGS metagenome assembly OGCL01 (sample SAMN06266162, study PRJEB24511) | hot springs metagenome | isolation source: Hot spring water | place: South Africa: Limpopo | collected 2015-06-22
AATTAATTCTGTATTCGATTCATCTTCGCTTTTAACAAATTGATAGAATTTTTTCACTTTTCTTCACCTCCTTTCTCCTTAGTATAGTTTTTGGTTATATAATGCTCATTTGCCCATTCTTCATTGACAGGTTCAAGACCACCAATTTCACGAATGTCATTATGAGAAAACCCAATTCTAAATAAAGCTTCACTGTCTTTACTTATATCAATAATTGACGTGTGGAGGATTTTAGTTCTATCTATTCTAACTTTACTTCCAGATATATATTCTTCTTTCGTAGATATCTTTGCATTTATACCGTCTTCGATGATTTCTAAAAAAGGCATAATTGCATTTGTTATCATGTCTACGTTTGAAGTTGATTTATCCGTTTTGTTACCAAGCATAATATCAACTGGAATATTGAATGTGGATGCAACATAATTAAATGCGCCATCAATAAGCTTTCTATAATCTTCTGATGTCTTAGCAGAATCCGTTATTAAGTTATTGATTTCAATATTACCAGGTATATTCAAGATAGCTGGATCATCAGAAAATAAATCATTGGCAATAATTTGAATATATTCACTTGCACTATACGTTTTTTCACCAGTTTCTTTACTTCTAATTTGAGTACCGCCACCACCTGGAAACTTGATTCTAAACTTTTTACCATTCTTGAACTTGTAATCGAAAGCAGCAAATGCAATTAACTTCGAATATTCATTCATAAAGACATCTAACATTCGAGTTATCTGAGAGTTCCCAAGTGAAAAATAGAAAACTTCATCCATACTAAACGATCTAGTCATTTTGAATAAGTTATCACCATTCAATGTTTTAACATATATGTTTTTAAATTTCTTAGCAAAAATAACTTCATCAGTTTTATCGAATGTTTCAGCTAAATACAGTTTTGAGTTTAGTATTATGACTAAAGCTTCATTTTCTTTAATAAGCTTCCGAACAACATCTTTCCAAAATGTAGTTCCATCTGCATTATCATTAGGACGAATATTTAATCGATAATAAATATCATCAGTTACTGAGTTGACTTTATTTGATTTACTATCAAACTTAAATACTTTGAATTCTAATCTAGAAATAGTTTTGCTAATCAAATCTACACACTTTTCAACCGCAAGCTCTTTTGCACTTAGCTGAGCTAATTTTGCAGAATATAAACCAGAAGCAGCATCTATTAGGACACCATCTTTGTTTTCAAAAAACATACTAAATATTCCCATATATACTCCTTTCTAGATGTAAATATTAACTGGTTCGAGCATGTCAAATTCACTCATCGCAACCATATGAGCCATTAATGGATCGTTTTTTCTAAGCTTTGGTTCAATCTTGAAGTATCTCTTATTTCCTAATCCATCAATTTGAACTCCAGTGTTATTACATGCCCATCTCCACAAAGCACTATTTCCAGCATTAATCTTACCTTCTGCAAAATTATATTCAATAATTGGAGCAACCATCGCATTAACAGATGGTAGATTACGAATCATTCTAACAAGGTTGTTTTGATTGTCTCTGTCTTCTGCTTCGATTCCATAAGATTCAAATATCTTTTTAATCATTCTATATCTATAACTATCCATGATGATCTTTAGGACATAATACTTTGACATTTCTTGATAGACCCAATCAACAACTTTTTGAGCATCAATAGATGGTCCATACACTAACTCAAAGTCTTGATATCCTGGTTGCCCAATCATTTCAAAAGGAAACTTTATATCTTTAAAAAATGGTGATCGTGTACAAATCCAAGTTCTGCTAATCCAAACTACCTCGCCATCAACATTAAATAAAAACCCCGCGGTAGCGAAGTCTCTTAAATCCGCAAAGTCTATTCCAACAATACAGGATCTATCTCTTAGTTCAGGTAGTGGTCTTGGAATCTTCATCTCCTCATCGAGGTGAGTAGTCTTTTTAATTTGCTCCCAAGTAGCAATCATTATTGCATCATCTCTTTTTGGGAAGTTCATTCTTTTTGTAAAGAATTCAACTCGTAAACTTGGAAACTTTTTCATTTGAATATAATCATATTCAATTTGATCTTTTAAAGTAGGTAAATCATCAATACTAGGATTCGCTTTAATCCAATTCCTTGGATCATCTGCTTCCTCTTCTTTTTGAATTCTACATATAAATGGAAAGATTCGTATTGAATTCTCTTCACCTTTTAAAATACTTTTAGAAACACTCATTAATTCATCTAAAACACCATCACGTATGTTTCCATCAGTTGATGTAATAAATGTCCTTGCATGAGGAATTTTACCTAATGCTGATGTAAACACTTTAACTTGATCAGCTGATTCGTAAGCATGATATTCGTTGAACCATAAAGCTCCAATCTTTTTTCCATCTTTTGTTTTTGCGTTTGATGTATTGAATCTTAATTTAGATCCAGTTTCTATATTCGATATAACCTCTTTGTTCCATTTGAACTTTGGTTTAAAGTATTCCTTGTTTTCTTCTAGCATTTCATATACCACATCAAATGAATCATTGGCTTGATCTTCACTATTCGCAACAATCTCTATGTGGTAATTCTTAATGTTATACATTGGAGTTTGAAAGAAATTTAACGTAGGACTAACAAACCCATCTTTTCCATTACCTCTACCCATATATGTGAAAATGATTTTAAAATATGGAGTATTTTTATAGAAAATGAATAAGAAATATAGAATAAATTTTTGATAAGTAAATAGTTTTACGTACCATTTTTCACAATAATTAATACAATTCCGATACATTGTTTCATTAAAAACTAGATCATCACGTTCAAATAGAGGTAATACGATGTTCTTAATTAGCAACTTTACTTCTTCACTAATCATATCTGGGTTCTTATCACAAAAATCAATATAATCTGATACTTCTTTAGTCTTAATAATAGCCATTCGATTCCTTTACAGGCTTTTTAACAACAACTTCTTGTAGACCTAAATCAGCTAGTATCTTTAACATAGAAACTGTGACTTTCCCTAGATTTTGAACGGATTCATTGGCTTTTGAAACTTTGATTCCGTTGCCATTAAACGTGTCAAATCGTATACCATATTCTCGTATATCCGCCTGGAGTTTTTCTTTCAATTCCCAATAGTAAATATAGTCATCAACAAGATTCTCAAAGTGTTCTCCAATCTTGTTATTTTCCTTAAGTTGTTCAATTAATGACTTCTTAATTCGTTTTTTTAATGATTCATTTATCTTTGAAGCCATAATTGACCCCCTTTCTCATGTGTGCACGCGGAATATTTACGTTTAGACACCCCACTAGTCCGTTCGCCAGTCAAAATAAAATAACCTTAGATTCAACCCGGGGGGTATTAATAAATATATTTACCATCTCTCTTGTGTTAATGGCACTTTATGTTCGAACAACTTACTTCTTTCTTCTACTATTTCATGACATGAGAAACAAAGGCTTACTAAGTTATCTAACGTTAAACATAGTTCAGGATGATCCTTCAATGGCTTTATATGATGGACATATTTTGCATCTTTGTATGCAACACGTTTGATTGGAATGTGTGAATCCCATTCACCAGAACAACGCTTACAATTGTAGTGATCTCTTTTCAAAGCAAGTAACCTAACTGCTTTCCATTCTTTCGAGTAATAGAATCTATTTGGATATGGTCCTCGAATAATAGATGTTAACTCTTGTATAGTTTTTATCATTGGTATCTCGTTCAAATAAAAAGAGACATTGCTGTCTCGAATATATGTCTCACATTTTTCACTTCTACCACAAATTATCATTTTTCCGTGGACTTGTCCATACTTACTACTCACCTAACTACACCATTTATCTAAAACAAGATATCCAGCATGAATTAATTCTTTGACGTCTACCTTATCAAATGAACTCATATGATCAAGTCTATCAAGATTATCTAGATCCTCATCAGATAACTTATCATGTTCTTTTCTGTACTCACGATACTTAAGATAGTTGAACTTTAAATTACTACTCATATACTTTTAACTCTTCAATTGTTTTAATAACTTCCACTCAACAATATCTCCTATCTCGAACTTATTATTTAACCAATCAAACATAATTTCTTTATCTTCAAACTCCTCAGTCCAAGCATCACCAGTATTGTTATCAACTGCTACATATTTGCCTGGTGATACTTCTGTCCAATACTTGCCATATGGAGTTCTAAAATCAATTATTAAATCTAACTCTAATGTCCCAACTTCACGGATTTCAAACAAATCGTTTTCATTTTTAGGCATATTATCTCTTTCTCATTGATTCATTCTTTTTACAAATGATTCTATTTCATCATCTATCTTTTTGTAGATCAATGACTTTGTACATTCATGTAGTTCAATTAGTTCAACAATATTCTTCTTTTTGATGTATAAATCAATAACAAGCTGCTTAACATCAATTGGAAATACTGAACATTCATCTATGAATTTATTTACAATGAATAGCTTGTATTCATGATTAGTAAGCTCAAGTAAATAGAAGTCTTCTTTATCCATGTTACTGATGATAAGTTTTTCTCTTGAAATAGGGTTTTGAGGAATCTTAGCGATAGATCCTCCAGCTTTCTCTTTCATATTTCGAATCACAGCTAGATTATCTTTGTCTATCTTGATAGCTTTCTTTAGCATGTGATAGTTAATCAATGCTTCTTTGATGTCTGTCTTAATCATTAAACAGACCTATGAATACCACTTGCGAGTTGATCAAGCGTGTAACCTTTTCTTTTCCATGATTCTAAACAAGCTTCCATATAACTTAAGCTAAGCTTTTTATATAAAACTGATTCAATAAGTGATATCTTCATTATTTTAAATCCGTATGTATAGAACATTTCTTTTAACTTATCTAACTCACTTACTGATAGGTTTCTTTTAAATTCTATTTCTACTAATCCAATCAATTCTTCACATGTGTCAACGAGAGGAATTGGATCATCATTATATTCTTCTAAATAAGAATTATCTTTATCTTTTTCTAGTTCTTTATCTAGTTCTTGTTCTTTATCTTCTTCTACTGCGTTATTTTCCGTTACGGATAACGTTACGCTAACGTTACTATTTGCTAATAACCTTTGTTTTTCCCTGTGTTTTTCTTGTCTTTTTCGATTTTGAATACCTATTTTTTGAAGCTTATCAAGCTCTTGGTATTCTTCCCAGTTCTTAATAAAAATGATTTGATCAAAGCGTTCAATCATCTTGAACTTTTCTAAAGTCATAAGTGCAATCTTAACGAAATCTAAAGTAAAATCAAAGTCATCAGATAAATCCTCTTCTGTGTAAGGAATATCACTCGTATAGAACAAAGCACCATTTTGATTTGATTCACCTGCTCTAGCAAGTAGGAACACCCATAAAAGCACAATGTCATTTCCACCAGGTAACTTTCTTATGCGTTTAATTTTACGATTATCTGGAAGAGTCACATCCATCTTTATCCATTTCACATCAGCCATGATTCACCTCTGGAGTATCTAGTTGAGCACTAATCTCTTTTAACATCTCAATCCCTTCAGGAGTAAACATATGTTTCTTAGTCACAAGAATTGTATCGATAAATGATTTCTTACTTTTGTCAGAATACTTCATTGCGCCTATGTGTGGTTGTATTCTCGTATTGATATCACATAGATCTATTTCTTCTCTAAGACCACTAGGTCTCAAAACTATTACTTGGTCACGCATTTATTTTTCTCCCCTCTAAAATGTAAGAACCATCTTTTAACTCTCTAATTGAACATTCATAACCGAACTCTCGAAGATCATTCAAGATGTGTGCTTCACGTCCTTTGAATTTCTTCTTTGTTATCAAGGCATTACCCTTTTCTTCAATGTTTCTAAAAACGTAAGCTTCCACATACTTCGTTGAATGATTACAACGTTTTTCTATTGTGACTGGATTATTATCATAAGTATTTGTAATGCCTCTACGTTTTAAACGTATGGACTCTAATGCGGTTGTTAATATGTCCCAGTTCATTCGAGTAATCGAGTATGATCCATTTCGATACTTTTCTATCGTTGATTTATCCATTTTTGCATGTGTCGCTAATTCTTTATCTGAAATATCATTCTTAGACATTTCTTCATTTAGGATGCTTCTACGATCAATGCGTTTTTGAATTTCTTCATCTGGAATAACAATCGGTCCTCTCGGTTTATTACGATGATCCACAATCTCTTGAATGGCTCTCATTAATCGATTATGAGTCTTTTTGGTTAATACAGTAGATCCTCTACGATAGTGAACAACTGCTCCAATAGACATTCCTAATTTTTCAGCTAACTCACTATTTGTTACTTCACATTCTTTCATTCTCTCAATCAATTCTATGCGCAACGCTTCACGTTTTTTAACTTCATCATCTGTTATGACATGCTTCATAAAGTGCTCCTAATGTGGTCTAAAACTGCTATAAAATGTTTGGTCAATAACCTTATATTATCGGTGATTCTTAAATCGCTTATATCGCCTTTGTTTATAAGGCTTTTTAGATGATTTCTTGAGAACAATAGTTTTTGATAAAATCGGGCTACTTTTTTTACTTATTTTAAGTAGTTTTCTAATCTCATCGAAGGTTAATCCAGCTTCAATCAATGATTCAACAATTGGCCTTAATACTTGTTCGATTGAGACATATAATTTCATCATTGATTCTCTGTTTATTCCGTAATTCTCATCAAGAATTTTTTCTATATCTGATTGGGTTGAATATTCATTGAATTCTAATTTATGCTCGATTGTTCGCTTCAAATCCATAAATGGTTTTGAACTTCCTCTTCCAGATATTAATCCAATTGGTTTTTTATTATCCATTACTTTGAAACCCCCTTTAAATCAAATAATCTTAACTTTTCATAATTGTTATTCTTAGGTTTAACATGCCTGGTTCTATATGGTATTTCCGCAAAGATATCCATATAGTCTTTTTCTTCGCATTGACATAACACCCAATCCTTACACTTTGTTTGTCTACTGGCTTGATCATAACCTATGATTATACCAGTTAGACCACATTCAAGTTCAGCATCGCCATGTGGATTAGCATTCCAACAGAATCTACATCGTGGCATTATTTTCTACCCCATAAACGCTTACCACAATTTGAACAATACTTTGGATATTTATAGTACTTTTCACCACAGTGTGGACATTCAAGAGTCTTAACAGCCTTTATCATTATTAAGAATGTATAAACAGCTGTCATAACGAGATATACGAAATATTTAAGTTTATTCTTTAAAATAACGTACTTATAGTTTTTCATTTTCATCCTCATAGTCGACGAAGCAACCACAACCTCCTATTTCATCAAATAGATCTAATCTACAATTCTTCTTCATTAGATTTTTAATATCTTTAAGGCTCATATTCTTTAATATTGATGGAGTATTATCAATTGTTGGAAAGTGAATCCATGGTTTATATGTATATCCACTTTCATACCACTTGACCATCTCTTCTTCATTAATTTTGAGTAAGTGTTGAGCCATTTCCCAATAATCACCTTCACTCTTTTCTTCTTCAATTCTCATCTGATGGTAAGCTCCAACATATCTTGACAATGTATGTTCAATCATCATTAACTCTTCAAATGTTTTATTGTCTTCATTAAATAACAACTTATAATGACCTTTACCAGCTTTCACACATCGACCTTTGCAATTGTTATGAGTGAATCCCATTAAGTACATACGTGGTTTAGCTATCTTATAAATTTCCAGTAATATATCGATATCAATAAATTCTTTTACTAAAGGAAACTGAGTTTCAAATGGCAACCAATTGTCTCTAATAGCTTTAACACGATGCGATTCAGTGAAATCTATTCCAAAGTATAGAATTGAATTATCTGTAAAATTCTCATCTCTTAAATATTGCTTATTTCTCCATTTTTCGATTGGTGGTATTATTCCCTTTTTAATGAAATTACTAGCGACTTTCATTTTTAGAATAGTTGAACAATTTCCCATTCGACTATTGAATATAATCCTTTGTTTAATCATCAACATGACAGGATCTATTCCTAAACTATGCGTTAACATAGGAAGCTGTAGTTTATCACTAACTTCATTAATAAACCGGTATAAGTCTTCATCTTCCCAAAGCGTATCAGTGAAGTAGAGAACTATATTATCATCTGGATATTTAGTTTTTATTTCATGAGCTATAGCGAAACTTGATAAGCCACCGCTAAAGAAGATAATTCTATTTTTCATTTGTATTTCTTCTTTTATTTGTTTTAAGTATTACTTTAGTAAGCAATATTCCAGTTTTAGTTAATTCACTATCATTCTTGATTAAATTCAATCTATTAAGATTTAGCATTTCAGCATTTGAAACTAATTCAATATTATCCAAAGAAATATTTAGTTTATTTCCGTCAAGAAATATTAATTTATAACCTTTAGGCATTGGTCCATTGTGTTGTTCCCATAAAAGAATATGTTTTGCTCGCCATTTGTTTGGATCAGCTATTTTAATATCTTTATATCCATCGGTATTAATACGTTCTGAACCTACGGGCATATAATTCCAAGACTTTTCACCCTTCTTAAATTCTGTCTTTTGACTTAATCTTTGTCCTTTTTTTATTGGATTTGATGAAACGTGTCCTTTTGGAAAGTAACCAGTTAACCCACTAGAAATTTTATTATTATGTTTAAATCCCTTTACTTGTTGAACAGTTAATGCAAGATTAAACTTTTCATTTACCAAATCTGTTATCTTTTGATTGCTTAGACCATTTGCATTATCTTCAATAAACTTTCGTTGATCATTGGTAAACTTATGCATTATTTTTTCTCAACTATTTTAAGTACATCTGGTAAATTTGAACCTTTATCTGTTCCATAATATTCATCAATATGTTTTCTTGCGTTCAACATTACATTCGCATTGTTGATTATGTTCCCTGCAACACTACTGATTGCTCTAGAACGTTTGATTTCCTCTTCTAGTTCATCACCAACAAGTGTTTCATCATTTAATCGTTCAAGTTGCTCAAACAAATGATCATTTAAATTTTCAAGTCTGTTTTTCATTTTCTTTCCCTAATAATCCCTTTAATCGAGTTAACTTAAATTGCTTATGACTCGCTACTCTATAATTGCAATCAAATAAAACTACCATTTGTTCCAACATAATGAACACATCAGCTATTTCTTCGGCAATGCAATCATATTTACCTTTACCACGAATATGTTTAATCAATTCTTTTTGTAGCTCAGACATTTCTTCTAGGCACATAATGATCTGCATTTGTGGACCCCAAGTCTTAATCGCTTCTTTATAAATCTCTTCTTTATTTAACTCGACTAATTGAGATTCAGCTTTACTTTCTGTGTTACTCATAGGTTACTCATTTGTAGAATATTGGGGAGCTTTCACTCCCCATAACCTTTACCCTACGACAACCTTTCCATTAATAATCTCTTCTTCAAACTCTGCAAATAAGAAATCTGAAATAGCAATTTGACAATCATGTTTCCAACGACCACCTGCTGCATCAAACAACGCAACAAGACCATCCTTATTAATTCGTAATAGAAATAGTTGTTCTGGTTGTTTAACCTCGTAGAATGTACGAGTTGGAGTAAGTTTCACTAATGGTGGAAGTTGAACGGTAGTCTTAATTCCTTGAGTAACAGTCATTTTCTGTGTTACTCCATCATCATCCAAAGAAATTGATGTATCATTAGATAACTTACTGATTAGTGAAATTAAATTAGATTTATTGATGGATTCTTCAAAGCATGTTTGTAATTGAATAATCATTTCTTCAACAGAGATAAAACGATCAAACTTAATTTCAGGAACTTGAGCTTCAGCAACATATAACGTTTCGCGTTCCTTATTTACATCAAGTGATGATAAAACAACAACTCTCTTCTCAGAAACAATAATTCTTAACGGTAGAACAACATCATCTTTATCGATTTCTTGTTGCTTAAGATTACTAACAAGAGATAATAAAGACTTAACAACAACTTCTCTACGTTTTGGAATATACTCATCAATACGAGTTAAGCCTTTATCGACATACTGACGTCCATGAATCTCGATTTGATTTACTTTTCGTGATTCATCGAATAATTCTAATAATTGCAATATTGCTTCTTTAATCATTTGTTATACCTTCGCTAGTTCGCGCCTTTCTCTGAGATAATGTCTTCTTGATCAATAACTGAGTATGCACTCATGCCAATTACGAATACTTCTTGTTCTTGGATATTTCCAAAGATGTCAAATTGCCCTGGTGCAACTGGTGTAACTTCTTTTAGAATATTGAATACTTCGCCAGTCTTCTTATCAGTTTCTTTAACATTGAATAATGTGGTAGATGTCGGTGCGGTTGGTTCAACTTTTGATTTAACTTGGGAAATCATTGTTATTTGAGTACGATCTGTAGATGGAGTGAAGGTGAGACGGATATCAATTACTCGCTTCTTCGTTGGATCAGTATTGATATCGTTAATATTGGCCACAATTTTTTCAAGCTCATAATCAGCTAACTTCATGATTTGATTGCGACCAGCTTCGAGAATGCTCTTCTTTTTTTGTGCTGTCATAATGTTCCTTTCTTTGACTGACATTTATATTTATTAGGTGCTATAGAATTTCATTTCAAACCCCCTAAGTAACAAACATCGACAATTGAGTATCAGGTAGTAATTCTGGATTACTCGTTCTGACGAGACTAGCAATCGTACTAATCAGCATTTCATAAGTATTAACTTTTGAATGAGTCCCTAATTGATGCAATGCTGAATGATCTATCCTAAACTCCCCATTGTCGGCTATCTTAATTGCAATAAACTGCTTTCTTCCATAAGATGCTGTTACGCATTCTTTCCCAAACAGTGTTCCTCGATGAAATCTTAATTTAGGAAATTCACTATTTAATTTTTGATATAGCTCTTGTAAATCCATTATTTTCCCCTCATGTTTTCTAGTTTTTTACGTTTATTTTCTTTCGATGTCTGTAGATAAATTGCGGTTGTTTTAATATCTAAGTGCCTAAGAATATCTTTTAGATCTGCTAAACTTCCACCATTTTCAATCCAATTTAAAGCGAATAGATGTCTTACATTGTGTGGATATACGATTGATTTATTGACTCTTGCTCTTCCAGCAATCTTTTTAAGTCTGTATCTAATTTGACGATCATTTAATTCGAAGATTGGACCACTCTTTATCTTTTTATCTTTCGCGTAATTAACCAATTTTCGTTTTAACTGTTGAGTGAGAATGATGTCACCCATCTTCCCTTTGTTGTTCACTTCAATGTAGAAAGACTTAAGATTATCAACTGTGAAGAATGTTAGCTCACTGATACGAATTCCTGTGGTCACTAGGACTTCTAATATGAGGTAGATGTCTTCATACCCCATCGCCTTAGAAAAGCGTTGTAATCGTGCGAAATCTTTATTAGACAAGACAGTTTCAAGACTACTTTTCATTTGTGTTTTAAACTTCTTTACAACGAGTTTTTCTAGCTTTAGCCATCTGAGGTACTTATTCACTGAAATAACGATTTGATTCAATGACGATGATTTATAGCCTTCTGAAGAGATCTTTTCTTTGAATGAAATAACATCTTCTTTAGTAATTGCATTATCGTGTTTAATTGATTCGATAAACATTTCTATGTTTCTTTTATATACATGTACTGTATTCTTTGCCTTTTCATCATTCCTTAATTGGTCGACGAAAACGGATAACTCATCCTTTAACTGTTTTCGATTCATTTTGATTTATCTTATTGATCAGTCTTTAAGATGACTTGACCAATTACTTTCCCAATAACATTCTTTGTAGTGAAGATATCGTAACGTTGTAGAAATTCATCAAACATGCCGTAACAAGCGCCACAGATATCTAAAACTATTGCTTGATATTCTTTATCATTTAATCGAATCATGAATTCTTCGTATAATTCATGGCTCTTATAGCCTTCATTAATTCCACGTTGTAATCGAGTCATATTGGCTGTAGCCACAACAACTTTTCCATCATATGTATACATACCATCATCATTAACATCAAAGTCCAATATTCTTAGTCCAGAAGCTGTTGTTGTTCCACTTGATCCATCACCTAAGTGATAGTTTGTAAAATAAACATCTACCCTATGGTATTCATCAAGATACATTTGGTTAATCAATTCACCAGAATCATTCCTTGATTCTTCGAACACAGGTTTTATAAGTGTTGAATATTCTTCTCTTCGAATACTTAAATCGTTTGTATACCAGGAGTAATGAACTAAAAGAGCTATAACCAATAATGTTACTAAAGCGAATTTGACTTCTTTTTTAAGTACTCTTCTTTTCATCTTCAACCTCCTTCAAGTTACGATCTAAATCATTCAAATGAGTGATAATTTTATCAACTTTCTCACCATTGGTAAGCTTGTTGTTATTAACTGTTGTTCGAATAAGTGAGATAGTTACGATATGATCTACTAAACGTTTCATTTCGTTTGCTAGATTCATAAATCATTTCTCTCAATTATTGGTAGTATTCCCTTCTCTTTTAAGAAGTTATAAAGAAACATTCTTCCTTTTTGAGTCCATTGTGTATGCATTGAGACTTCCCTACGTCCATCTGTACGTGTAATAGGAACGCTTATAGATGATGTATAACCTTTTGAATGATATTCTGAATACAATAACCACTGGCCATTCATTAAGTATTGAATTCGATGATTATGAAGAATTACATTGAATTTAACTGCTGACATTCCATAATCTTTTGCGATTTGGGTAATTGTTACTAACTCTTTACCTTTTAGGATTAGATCTAAATAATCAACTTTTGGTTTAAGCTCACCAATTATTTGATGACTTATCTTTAGTTCTTGTTTCGCATCACTGTATGCCTGGATAATTCCCAAAATATAATTTGGATCCTGCATAGTTTTAGCAATAACATCTTCAGTAAGATAAGCACCTTGTTTACGAATTGATGGAAGTACTTCACTTGTTACCCAACGTTTAAATTTCTTAGCTGCAGGTAATTGAGATTTAAGAATCAAGCTATAAAGTCCAGATTCGTTAATGATAACTTGTGATGGATTACCAGAGGTTCCGTCGCGAAACGCGACGGTATCCTTATCTTCAACATCAACATGTTTCTGAAGTGCATCACGAGTATTCGAATATCCAAGTACTGATGCAACATCTTTCCCAACAAACCAAGGTTGATTGTCTTTAACAACTGTTCGTATCTCTTTGTGATCAAATTCAAATATTTGCAAATTATTCATTTTAAGGATTACCTTTCTTTGTTATTATTTGATTAGTAGCTAACTGGGGAGGGGGTGAATAATATGGAAAATAAAACTTGTTATGTCTGTAACAAAGGAACTTTAGATTCAGTACAAGGAAGATATGCATTATTAGTACTTTTGGATAAAGTTAGACCTTTAGGAGTTGATGCAAATCACTTCTTGCCACTCAGAGTTGAAGTCTGTTCAAATTGTGGGCATGTAAGTCATTTTTATAGTTCTCCGGATTCTAAATAATTAAGATATAATAATTTCTTCTCCTACTGTTGTTAAGAAATTACCAGTTTCGTTTAAGCTAACATCACGATTTGTATTAGTGATGTTTTCTTTTACATCATTGAAAGATTTAATATTTACTTCAATTGTTAACTTAATTGTTAGAGGTATTTCAATTTCATTTATTTTCTTCATTTCGACAATTTGCCTTTCTATAAAGTGTTTGATTAGTAAGACTTAAATTCTTCACCGAATCTTTTTACTATTGAATTAAAAGATTCTTTTTCTAAATCCAATGTATTTTTATCAACAGTTGCAAGCAGCGTTCCATTTAAATCCCAATATTGATAAACAAATCTATTTGGATTTTCATCAGTTCCATTTCCGAAAAATGAAATTGTTCTGATTACTTTAATGACTTCTGTATTACGAATATGACTATGCTTGCTTCTGTTATCGACATGTAAGTAATTCTCTTTTTCCATAATTTTCCTTTCTTTGTTATGATGTGATTAGTAGCAAACTGGGGAGGGGGTGAAATATTATGAAATTTTATATTCACAAAGCATCTAATGGTCAATATTACTTTGTAATTAAAGGCGGTAATGGAGAAACAGTTGCAACAAGTGAGTTATATGTTTACAAATCATCAGCACAATCGACTATTGATTCTATGAAACGCAGCATTAACGTAAATACGCCTGTTATTGATTTAACTTAAGACATTTTTGCGCTAAACTATTTAGAATTGACGAGGTTTCAATCAATTCTCTTTGAAGAAATACATCACTATCATTAGTAGTGGTGTTTTCTTTTCTTAATAAATTATTTGCTGAGCTTATTAGCGTAGCTGACATCTCACTAATTAATTTAGATAAAGCTACACCTTCAATATTGGTGTTTATTTCTTCTGTTATATCTTCGGAATTTGTTTTAAATTCGAGACCAATTTTTCGATATGTTACTTTTTGCTCTTTATTAATTTCGACATTTTTTGTTTGATTAAAAGAAATTGCTAAATTGAAATTATTTAGCTGATTAACTGCATCAGATAATTCATCTTGTTTGTTTTTAATATTCTGAATTAATATTTTTAAATCATCGAAATTATCTACACTAATGTTTAATGTTGTTTTTCGAATAAATGCATTCAAATTTCCCATTTGTCTAATCTCCTTTTTTTGTTATTATTGTTTTTAGTAATGGTGAAGGAAAAATATGCGAGAGATAATTAAGAAGAAATTAATAGAAGTAAGTAATCATTTCAAATCAATTAAGAAAATAAAACGGACATCAGGATCATTAATGGATGAACACGATTTAATACTGATTGGACCTAATCGAGATAGAATTATTGTTTTAGAACTTATGTTTCTATTGGATTTAGATGAAGAGAAATATATTGATTTGATTCCTGGTATATGTGATGAACTTGGATTGAACTACTTTGGAGTAATAACATCACAAGAATTAATTGATGATATTGTTGATTACAGAAAATTCGTTATTGAATTAGTCTAGAATGAATACATGTATCTAGGTTGCTACCGATCAGGCTAACAAAGGAAGGAATTTCAGGAGAACACAAAACTTGATCAGTAACAACTTGCATACATGTATTCTTTTTTAATGCTTACTTCCAAGCTCTTTTACGTAATGGAGAATTCACAAATTCGATATACTTTCTAACTACTACTTTCCATGGACTATTTCTCTTAGTCCCCTCTTTAAATGCGTGTGCATTCTTAGATCTGCAATAATTCAATACATGTTCTTCACTGAATCCAAGCTTTGTTAACTCTTGGACTGTCATTACTTCTTTTTCAATTTTTATTCCGAAGTATTCCATTGGATCTCCTATTCTGAATACATGTATCTAAACTGGCATCCTACTAATCTAGTAATCGGGGGATGATTACTTTGGGTGGGGGAAGTAGATAAATAGAATGACAGTCTGCATACATGTATTCAATATTCACATATCGTGAAGTTACTCTTCAAAAAAAATAGCTTGAACTGTAGTACCTAAAGTTTTTGCTAGTATGATCTTAACTTCATCGCGAGGGACTCTTGCTCCCTGCTCATATGATTCAATAGCTCTTAGAGATAATCCAGTAATATTTGCGAGTTGTATTCGAGTAAGACCAATATTCTCTCTAAGTTCCATCAATTTTCTTGAAATGAATTTCTTTTCCATAACCAATTCCTTTCTACTAATTGCATTCTATACTACACATATCGTGAAGTCAATACCTAATTACACATTTTGTGAATATTTATTTGACATCTACACAATTCGTGTGTATTGTATAGATAAAGAAGTGAGGAAATTTAATGTCAATATTTAGTGATCGTCTCAAACAATTGAGAAAACAAAACAGTTTGACTCAAAAAATGTTAGGTCAGAATTTAAATTTAGGCGAAAGTACTATTAGTATGTACGAGCTTGGAGAAAGAGAACCAAATTTTGAAACACTTGAAATATTAGCAGATTATTTTAATGTTGATATTGATTATCTACTTGGAAAATCTGATAAAACAACTAAGTTAGATATATATGGGAATCATAAAGATAATCTTGATTATTTTTCGGATAAGCCAGAATTATTAGATTTATATCAACAGATTTATGAAAGTCAAACTTTACAGTTATTATTTGATTCAGCTAAGGATCTAACACCACAGGACCTTGAAATGGTCTTAACTATAATTAAAGGTATTAGAAAGGAAAGAGGAATCGATTAACTTTTATGATTGGGGAATTAATGGATGGGGATTTCGATGAGTTTTGTAATTTGCATGGAATAAATATAAAAATCAAAATGAATCTTGGAACAACAATAAGAGGATTTTGTTATTACGATGGGGAATCATATCATGTGTTTTTAAATAATAGATTCAGTGGATCACAATTAAAAACAACCACTATACACGAAATTATACATATAATGAAAGATCACTTCAGTTGTGATCCAAAATATATTTCTAAATGTGAAATTGAAGTCGATAGAATAATTGAAGATTATCATTTGCAGTTTAACTTATTGGGTTATTCCGCATAATGCGTTCAGGGGGAATTATAGATGAAAGTAACATATATCGAAAAAGAGAATGTGCCCATTGGGCAAAAGATAAGAAAGTCAATTTCAAGTATTTTAACTATAATTGGTCATCTTGTAATAATATTTGTATTCTTTGGTTATATCACTACTTTCTTAACTTTAAAAATATCCGATACACAAAGCGCGATTTTTGAATTTTACTATGCAAACTTAATAGTATCCATTATAGCTGTTTCAAGGGAAGTCTTATCGAAATGGACAAGAGCTAGTCTTAAAAATTGTATATTTGTTTTAATTAACTTAACTATTTTCAATCCATTCTGGCCAATATATTGGGGACCAGCGTTTAGTTTATTTATAATGATGTATTTTGTACTTTCATTAAGGATATATTATGAAATGTTAGGAATGAATGAACGTTTAAATTAATAATTTGAACTGAAATATATTTTTTCGGATTATTGCAGAAATTATAACGCATTATTTGCGTTCAAGGGGGATATATGAAGTTAGGATTGCGAACTCCAAGCCTGAAGAAAAGTATTAAAGCAAGAACTACAGGCAAACTAAAAAGATCATTAAAGAAGGCAGTCAACCCACTATATGGGAAAAGTGGTGTTGGATTTGTTAAGGATCCAGTAAAATCAACAGAAAACAATATATATAAGAAGACTACTTTTAGTTTAAGGAACTTGTTTAAGTGATTATGAAAATAGATGATAAAAAAATAGATAAAATTGTATATTCTATATCTGCCATATTAATATTTACTACCATACATTTTCAATTCCCTGAATTCATTTTAAAAATAGATGTAACAAATAGATTTGTTGTTAGTAATATACTAATTTATCAAGGTATATATTATTTAGTTATTCCAACATTGATTTATATTCTTATTCAAATTTGGAAACCATTTAAGAAAAGATTTATCGAACTTATTAATATAATTTACTTAACTGTTATAGTCTTTGTCATATCATTTCCAATTGCATATCAAATATTAAATCTCGGTAAGGAGTTATCAAAAATTCCTTCTGTTCAAATTGGTTCATCAAATGGTTGGCTATCTTTTATCGGTTCCATTTTTGGTGGATTAATTACATTAATTGCTTTGATATTCACTTTAAATCATCAGAATAGAACTAGAGAAGAAATAGAAAGAGTTTCTCAGTTTCCATTAATTGGATTAGAAACATTCGATTTAAATTCTAGTTTAAATATAAATGTTCCAAGTCCAATAAAGTTAAATATTAAAGTACTTGGAAATAATAGCATTAAGAACTTAGAACTAAAGTGGAAAAATTTAAAATCAAAATCAAAGATTAATTATCTTACACAGACTGAAATTCAAACATTTGTCGATGTTAATTTAACAGAAGAAATGATAAATAAATTTGAATCACAAAAGTTTAGTATTAACTATCTACCAATGCAAAGTGATATTGAATTAAAATTAGACTTCCCGATTGAACCTATAGTAGATGATTTCATAATTAATGAACAGGAACATAATTACTCTTGTGAATGCATATATGAGAACATCATAAAAACAAAAAGATTTATTTTTACAGCAACTTTGTTAACTACAATATATGTTTTTAAAGCTGATTCAGAGTTTAAAAAATCATCAATTACAAGAATAATAACTCAAAACATCGAAGAAATTTAAACTGAAACAAGGAGATATATATGAATACTCAGAGTAGTAATGAAGAAATTGAAAGATTAGTCGATAAAAGTATTGAAGCATTTACACTTGCTATAGAGATATATAATAAACCAACTATCAAGTACAGAGTAGAAGGCTTTTCATTCTTTATTTGTAATGCTTGGGAGTTGTTACTTAAATCTAACTTAATAAATACAAAAGGATATGAATCAATATTTTTCTCTGATGAACCTTCAAGAACTATATCTTTGTCTGATTGCATCAAAAAGACTTTTACAAACAATAAAGATCCCCTTAGAATAAATCTCGAGAAAATTTTGGAGCTTAGAAACGATATAACTCATTATGTGACAAAAGAGTATGAAGTAATATATATGCCATTGTTCCAATCTTGTGTTTTTAATTATCAAGAAAAATTGAATGAATTTTTTGGCTTTGAAATCACTAAAATAATTCAACACAATTTTTTAAACCTTGTTGCTGCTGTTCAAGATATAGACCCAAGCCTTATTAAAGCAACTTATTCAAAAGAAACAGCTCATCATTTGTTGTCGAAATATGAAGATATTAAAAAACTATCAAATGAGCAAAATTCTAGATTTTCAATTAACATAAATCACAATCACTACATAACAAAAGATCAAAATGAAGCTGACTTATACCTTAGAATTGCTAAAGAAGGTGAAATACCAGTGGCAATAATCAAAGAAGTAAAAGATATAAGTAAAACTCATCCATACAGCACGAGTATTGTAATTGATAAAGTTAATGAGAAGATAAAAAAAGAAGTTCACAATTTTTGCTATATTGATAGTATCGAAAACAAACGAACAAGGTTTACATCCGGTGACTTCAGATTGTTTGTAAAATACTACGATTTGAAAGTAAATGAGCGATACACAGCAATTCATATAGTTGGGGATAATAAGCAATATTCATATTCTTTACAGTTGATTGAATTTATTATAAATGAGATTAAAAAGAATCCAGAAGGAATCATTCAGTCTCTAAAAAACTTAATTAAAAAAAGTTAACCCCAGGAGCAAAGGATTCTAAGACATAAGTCCTACTCCCATTCGGGAACCCAGCTTTATCCATCACAAGTTAACTCAATTACATTATAGACATGTACCACAATTGTGTCAATAAAGAAACATCCATGGCAAATTCACAACATATTTAAGCAAAATAAAGGAAACTTCAGCTGAAACTGAAGTTAAATACTGAAAATTACTTTGGGAAAGTGGAATTTCAGTACCTCAATTATATCAAAAATAAGGAGGTTTATATGGCTAAGTTTAAAAAAAGAAAAGATGGAAGATATGCATCATCCATCAATATCGGTGTAAAAGAAAATGGTAAGCCAGAGAAGATCTTTGTGTATGGAAAATCTATTAAAGAATTAGAATCAAATCGAGTTGAAGCATTAATGAGTTTAAAGAATGGTACTTACATCAGAAATAAAGAAGTTCTATTTGATGAATATGCTAAGAAGTGGTTGAAGTCAAAACAGATTGGAATATCAAACGCAACTAAGGAAATGTATACAAGTGTCATAAGAAGCAATTTAAAGGCATTTACAGGGCATTTCATTAAAGACATATCAAAGTCTGATATTCAAGAGTTAATCAATGAATACAAAGATAAACGCAGAACCTGTGAGAAAATAATGATTACTTTGAATCAAATATTCGATTCTGCACTTGAAGATGAGTTAGTATCCAAAAATCCGTGCAAGAAAATCGAACTACCAGCTAAGACGTATAAAGAGAAACGTCCATTAACTGAACAAGAGGATCAACTTAGTGAACTTGCTGATTTTACTCCAAGAGAAAGATGTTATGTACTACTCATAAAATATTATGGATTCAGAAAACAAGAAGCACTTGCATTATCCAGGAAGAGATTCAACTTCGAAGAGAAGACAATTACATTAAAAGATGCAATTGAATTTATAAGTAATAAAGCATGCATAAAACAAACTAAAACAGAGAGTGGTGAACGTATTGTTCCAATATTGTCAAAAGATCTAGAATTCTTCAAGACATATTGTGGTCAACTTAAGAGTGAATGGTTATTCACTTCCCTATCTACTGGAGAACTTATCTCATCACAATCATTTAGAAGGATGTACGACAGTATTCTTAACAAGATGAATAAGAAGGCTGATGAACTTGATTATCCTCACTGTGACAAGCTTACAAGCCATGTATATCGACATAATTATTCTACGATGTTATATAATGCACAACTTGGATTAAAAGAGTCTCAATATCTCATGGGTCATAAGAATATTAAGACTACTATGGAGATATACACTCATTTAGACAAAGAAAATACGCATAAATCAGTAGGATCTAAAATCGAAGATTATTTAAACAAAGACAGTCAATAATTCTGACTGTCTTTTTGACTGTCTCAGTGTTAAAAAAGTGTTGTTTTGACTATCTATTGACTGTCTGAACTCACGTTTACTTACGGTTACTTTCGGCAATACCCATAAAATAAAAAAACGTTTAAACCTTTTAGAATAAGGCTTAAACACTTGTTTTACGATGGTGGCTCCGGC
>OGCL01001401.1_pt1 | contig 20805 bp, 24 predicted proteins | sample 1570041 | NCBI WGS metagenome assembly OGCL01 (sample SAMN06266162, study PRJEB24511) | hot springs metagenome | isolation source: Hot spring water | place: South Africa: Limpopo | collected 2015-06-22
TGCTCGAGCAGCGACTCGACCGGCATTTTGAGTTCAACGGCAAATTGTGAAACGGTTGTTGCGGACATACTTACTACCTCCCTGCTCACTCGAACCAGTGAGCGCGTGCCTTGAGAATGATTTCCTTGGCACGCTCTTCTTCAATGCCGGTCATTTCCGTCAGTTCATCAACCGCCAGCTCGGCGAGATCGTCGCGCGTCCTGACGTCATGTTCGGCGAGTTTTGCCGCCAGTTCCTTGGTCATGCCTTCCAGACCGATCAGGTCTTCGGCAACGTTTTCCAACTTTTCCTCGGTGGCGATGGCTTCCGTCAGGAGCACGTTGCGCGCACGATTGCGCAGCTCGTTGACGATGTCTTCGTCCAGCCCGTCGATTTCCAGCATTTCGGCGAGCGGCACGTAGGCGACTTCTTCCAGCGTCGAGAAACCCTCTTCGATCAGCAGATCGGCCAGTTCCTCGTCGATGTCCAGCTTTTCCATGAACATGACGCGGGTGACGGCGTATTCGGCTTCGGCCTTCTTGGCCGACTCGTCCTGGGTCATCAGGTTGATGGTCCAGCCGGTCAGTTCGGAGGCCAGGCGGACATTCTGGCCGCTGCGACCGATGGCGATGGCCAGGTTGTCCTCGTCGACAACGACATCCATGGCGTGCTTTTCCTCATCGACGACGATCGAGGTCACTTCGGCCGGCGACAGCGCGCCGATCACGAACTGCGCCGGATCGGCCGACCACAGGACGATGTCGATGTTTTCGCCGCCGATCTCGTTGCGCACGGCGGTGACGCGCGAGCCACGCAGGCCGACGCAGGTGCCGATCGGATCGATACGCGGATCGTTCGACTTGACGGCGATCTTGGCACGCATGCCGGGGTCGCGGGCACAGGCCTTCAACTCCATCAGACCGTCTTCGATTTCCGGCACTTCCAGTTCGAACAGCTTGATCACGAATTCGGGCGCGGTACGCGACAGGATGATCTGCGGGCCACGGGCACCGCGATCGATGCGCAGCAGGTAGGCGCGAACGCGGTCGCCAACACGCAGGTTTTCCTTCGGGATCATCTGGTCGCGCGGCAGCACGGCTTCGATCTTGCCGGCCTCGATGATGGCATTGCCGCGTTCCATGCGCTTGATCGTACCGAAGACGACGTGTTCCTTGCGATCAAGGAAATCAGCCAGAATCTGCTCACGCTCGGCGTCGCGGATCTTCTGCAGGATGACCTGCTTGGCGGCCTGGGCACCGATACGACCGAAGTCGATCGGCTCCAGCGGTTCCTCAAGATAATCGCCGGGTTCGATTTCGGGATCGTCCTTCACGGCATCCGACAGCGGAATCTGGTGGTATTCGTTGACGTACTCGCTGTCAGGCACCACCAGCCAGCGACGGAAGGAATCGTAACTACCGGTGGCACGGTCGATGACGACACGGACCTCGGCTTCGTCGTGGATACGCTTCTTGGTCGCGGATGCAAGCGCCAGCTCAAGGGCACCGAAGACGATTTCCTTGTTGACGTTCTTTTCGCGGGCCAGTGCATCGACCAGCAGCAACAGTTCACGGCTCATGGGCTAAAACCTCCAGGTACTTCAGTCGAATTTCGGCACCAGGCGTGCCTTTTCGATATTGTTGAATTCGAGTTCCACGTCTTCCTTTTCCAGGCGAAGACCCACCTTGCCGGCTTCGCAGCCGAGCAGTTGCCCCTGGAAGTTGCGGCGATTGTTGTGCGGAATACGCAGCTTGATCTGAATATCCTGACCGGCGAAACGCGCGAAATCAGCTTCCTTCTTGACGACGCGATCCAGACCGGGCGACGAGATTTCGAGGCGGTCGAAATCGATGTTTTCGACTTCGAACAGGCGCGTCAACTGGTTGGAAACCTTGGCGCAATCCTCGACATCGACCCCCTTCTCCTTTTCCGGGGCATCGATGAAGACGCGGATGGTCCTGCCGCGCGGCGACATTTCGATGTCGACAAGCTCATAACCCAGACCGGTTACCGTCGTTTCAAGCAGCGAATTCAAATCCATAGGCACAAATAAAAAATGGGCGAAACGCCCACCTCAGAAAAATAAGATGCCCGCCAAAAACAGCGGGAGGAACAAACCCGTGAATTATAACGAGTTTATTCCTTCCTCACAATCGCCAGCACGCTGACGACAAGCTCGATCAGGCCTGCTTCGGCTTTTCCGAGCGTGCCAGCTCGCGCATCAACAGCTTGACCTCGTTCTCGTCGAGCTCGCGGCATCGGCCGCGCTTGAGCTGCGGCGGCAGCGTGAACGGACCGTAACGAACACGGATCAGCCGGCTGACCGTACAACCGACGGCTTCGAACATGCGCCGGACTTCGCGGTTGCGCCCTTCGAACAGGCTGACCCGGTACCACTTGTTGGCCCCCTCGCCGCCGGCATCGACCAGGCTGGAAAAACTGGCCGGGCCGTCTTCGAGCTGGACGCCGTCGAGCAACTGCTGCTGGGCTTCCATGGTCAGTTCGCCGAGCACGCGCACGGCGTATTCCCGGACCAGCTCGGAGCTCGGGTGCATCAGCTTGTTGGCCAGTTCGCCGGAGGTGGTGAACAGCAACAGGCCCGAGGTATTGAAGTCGAGACGACCGACGTTGATCCAGCGCCCGCCGCGCATGCGCGGCAGCGCGGCGAAGACCGACGGGCGGCCATCGGGATCGTCGCGCGAGACGATCTCGCCCTCCGGCTTGTGGTACATCAGCACGCGTGGCGGGCGCGAACTGCTGCCGGTGAAGCGGATGTTGATCAGGCGTCCGCCGATCTTGACCTTGTCGGTCGGAATCACCGACTGGCCGATGGTGGCGACGACGCCATTGACGCTGACCTTGCCGGCGGCGATCCACTCTTCCATCTCGCGCCGCGAACCGACGCCGGCCTGGGCGAGGATCTTCTGCAGACGTTCCGGCTTGGCCGCCGCGAGCGGCCGCCCGTCACGCGCGATAGCGCCACGATTGGCCCGCCCACCGGTGTTCGGTGCCGGCTTGCGCCGCGGCGCCGGCTTGGCTGACGGTTCCTGCATTTCATCACCTTCACCGGACGGCGGCGCAATGAATTCGCGGGGCGGCGGCGTGGTACGACCGGCACCGCGACGCGGACGCTGGCCGACGGCGGGGGCCTCGGCCGGGGCGCGGAAAGGCGTGCGTTTATTGGTTTTCATGATTCAGCTCCAGTGTCTGGCTGATTTGTTCAAGCGGCGGCAGTTCGCTGACGCTGCGCAGGCCCAGATCATCGAGAAATTGCTTGGTCGTGGCAAACAGCGCCGGCCGACCGGGGGTGTCGCGGTGGCCGACGACGTCGATCCAGCCACGTTCTTCAAGGGTTTTAACGACATTCGAATTGACCGCGACGCCGCGGATTTCCTCGATGTCGCCACGGGTCACCGGTTGACGATAGGCGATGATGGCCAGGGTTTCCAGCACCGCCCGGGAGTAACGGGGCGGCTTTTCCGGATTCAGCCGCTCCAGGTAGGGCAGATACTCGGCCCGCGTACGGAAACGCCAGCCCGAGGCGAGCTGGATCAGTTCGGCCGGCCGCTCGGCCCAGTCTTCACGGATCTGGTCGAGCAGCTTGCGCAGCGTATCGGAAGACAGTTCTTCGTCGAACATCTTCTTCATGTCGTGCGTGGACATCGGCTCGTGCGTCGCGAGCAATGCCGCCTCAAGAATCTTCTTGACCTGACTCGGTTCCATCTTCCTCTTCCATGACCGGTTCCGGCTCGCCGTCGCGCAGATTGACGTAAATCGGCGCAAAGGCTTCGGTCTGCGTGATGCGGATCAGCTTTTCGCGGCCCAGTTCGAGCATGGCGATGAAATGCACGACCAGCCCGGGCGGCCCCATGGCCGGATCGAACAGGGTCTCGAACTGGACGAAACCGCCCTTTTCCTGCAGGTGGCGAAGAATGATGCCCATGTGCTCACGCACCGACAACTCCTCGCGACTGATCTTGTGGTTGCGCTTGAGCACCGCCTGGCGCACCACGTTCATCCAGGCTTCCTTGATGTCCTCGACCGAAACCTCCGGCTGCCGGATGAGCAGTGACTTCTCGACCAGGGTCTCGACCCAGAAGAACTCGCGCTCGGCCTGCGGCATTTCGTTGAGCTTCTGGCCGGCAAGCTTCATCTGCTCGTATTCCATCAGGCGGCGGACCAGTTCGGCGCGCGGGTCCTCGACCTCGCCATCGTCGCCGATCTTCGGCCGTGGCAGCAGCATGCGCGACTTGATCTCGATCAGCATCGCCGCCATCACCAGGTACTCGGCCGCCAGCTCCAGGTTCTGCGCCTGCATGTTCTCGATGTAGTCGAGATACTGGCGGGTCAGCGGCGCCATCGGAATGTCGAGGATGTCGACGTTGGCCTTGCGGATCAGGTAGAGCAGCAGGTCGAGCGGGCCTTCGAAGGCGTCGAGCATGATCGCCAGCGCATCCGGCGGGATGTACAGATCCTGCGGCATGGCCTCCATCGGCTCGCCGTAGATGCGCGCCACCGGTTCGAACAGCGGCGGCGGCAGATCGACCGCAAGATTCATGCGTCGACCGCCGGACGGCGGAAGCGGAACGACGCAGCGGACATCAGTGGTATTCCAGACCCATCGACTCGCGCACGTCGCGCATCGTCTCGCGCGCCAGCTCGCGTGCCCTCTCGCAACCGTCGGCGATGATGTTCTTGACCAGCACCGGATCGTCGAGATACAGCTGGGCACGCTCGCGCATCGGCGCCTGTTCCTTGAGGATGCCTTCGATCACCGGCTGCTTGCAGTCGATGCAGCCGATACCGGCGGTGCGGCAGCCCTGCTCCAGCGTCGCCCGCGTGGCTTCGTCGGTGTACACCTGGTGCAGTTGCCACACCGGGCAACGCGCCGGATCGCCCGGATCGGTGCGACGCACGCGATTGGTATCGGTCGGCATGCTCTTGACCTTCTTGGCGACCGAATCTTCCGATTCGCGCATGGTGATGGTGTTGGCGTAGGACTTGGACATCTTCTGCCCGTCCAGGCCAGGCATACGCGACGCAGCGGTAAGCAATGCCCCAGGCTCGGCAAGGATCATCTTGCCGGTACCTTCGAGGTAGCCGAACAGGCGTTCGCGGTCGGCCACCGACAGATGCTGGATTTCGTCGAGCACGGCATGCGCCTGTTCGAGCGCTTCGCGCTGACCTTCCTGCTGGTAGCGGGTACGCAGTTCCTCATACAGGCGGGCGCGCTTGCTGCCGAGTTTCTTGACCGCCTCGCGGGCCTTGTCCTCGAAACCGGGTTCGCGGCCGTAGAGATGGTTGAAGCGGCGGGCAATTTCGCGCGAGAACTCGATGTGCGGCACCTGATCCTCGCCGACCGGCACCTTGTCGGCGCGGTAGATGAGGATGTCGGCCGCCTGCAGCAGCGGGTAACCGAGGAAGCCGTAGGTCGACAGATCCTTGTTCGACAGCTTTTCCTGCTGATCCTTGTAGGTCGGCACGCGCTCCAGCCAGCCGAGCGGCGTCATCATCGACAGCAGCAGGTGCAGTTCGGCATGTTCGGGCACGCGCGACTGGATGAACAGGGTCGCCTGGTTCGGGTCGACGCCGGCCGCCAGCCAGTCGATGACCATGTCCCAGGTTGCCTTCTCGATGTTCTGGGGATTGTCGTACTGGGTCGTCAGGGCGTGCCAGTCGGCAACGAAGAACAGACAGGGATATTCCTGCTGCAGTTCAACCCAGTTCTTGAGGACGCCGTGGTAATGGCCGAGATGCAGCGCCCCGGTGGGACGCATGCCGGAAAGGACACGTTCTGCGTACATAGCTGTTTGTCGTTTAATAAAGACCGAAAATGGTTTCGATGGCGCGCGCCGAGAAAAGCACCAGCGGGCTCATGATGTCGCTGAGGATACCGGTGAACAGCAGGACCAGCAAAATCGGGAAGCCCCACGGCTCGATGCGCGAGAACTGCCAGGCCAGACGGTGCGGCAACAGACTGACGGCGATGCGCCCGCCGTCAAGCGGCGGCAAGGGTAAAAGGTTGAGCACCATGAGCACGCAATTGATGATGATGCCGATCTTGCTCATCTCGGACAGTGGCACGGTGAAATCGGTGCTGGGCATTTCCCAGGCCAGCTTGAGCATGAAGGCCCAGCACAGTGCCATGAACAGGTTGGCGGCCGGCCCGGCAGCGGCAACCCAGAGCATGTCGCGCTTGGGATTACGCAGACGACTGAAGTCGACCGGCACCGGCTTGGCGTAACCGAACAGGAAATTGCCGGCCGAAAACAGCAGGATGGCCAGCGGGATCAGGATGGTACCGACCGGATCGATGTGGCGCAGCGGATTCAGGCTGATCCGCCCCAACTGCCAGGCGGTCGGGTCGCCGAAATGGCGGGCCGCGTAACCGTGCGCCGCTTCGTGCAGGGTGATCGCGAAGATCACCGGCAAGGCAGCGATGGCGATGGTCTGGATCAGGGCGTTGATGTCGAGCATGTTCAGTCGAATCCGAACGGGGCAAGCGGGCCGCGACCGGCGCGAACCAGTTCGGGTACCGAACCGGTCAGATCGATGACGGTGGTCGGTTCGATACCGCAGGTACCGGCATCGAGGATCAGTTCGAGCTGGTCGTCGAGACGGTCGAGAATTTCCCAGCCCTCGGTCAGCGGACTGTCGTCGCCCGGCAACTGCAGCGTCGTCGTCAGCAGGGGTTCCTGCAACTCTTCCAGCAAGGCCAGGGCAACCGGATGATCCGGCACACGCACGCCGATGGTCTTGCGCTTGGGGTGCATGACCCGGCGCGGCAATTCCTTGCTGCCTTCGAGGATGAAGGTATAGCTACCCGGCGTTGCCGCCTTGAGCAAGCGGTACTGGGCGTTGTCGACGCGTGCGAAATGGGCGATCTCGGAGAGGTCGCGAACCATCAGCGTCAGATGGTGACGTTCGTCCATCTGGCGGATCAGACGGATGCGATCGAGCGCTTCCTTGTCGCCGAGATGACAAGCGAGGGCGTAACAGGAATCCGTCGGCAAGGCGACGATGGCGCCCTTGCGGATGAAGTCGGCCGCCTGGGCAAGCAGGCGCTGCTGCGGGGAATCGGGATGGATATTGACGACGCGGGCCATGGTTTCAATCTATCAGGCGCCAGACCGGCTTGAGGTCCGGCGGCAGCGGCGCGGCCCGACCGAGGTCGACGTAACTCTCGTCCGGCCCGTGGAAATCCGAGCCGCGCGAGGCATGAAAAGCGTAATGCCGGGCCAGCCGGGCGAAATGCAGCAGGTGGTCGGGCGAATGGCTGCCACTGGCCACCTCGATCGCCTGCCCGCCCAGATCCTTGAACTCGTCGAGGAACTTGCGCATGTCGCCACCGGACATCTTGTAGCGCCCGGGATGAGCCACCACGGCGACACCGCCGGCAGCGTGAATCCAGCCCAGCGCATCGGCCAGGGAAGCCCAGCGGTGGTCGACATAGCCGGGCTTGCCGGGTGCCAGGTAATACTGGAACACGCCGGGAATATCCCGGGCGATGCCGATGGAGACGAGATAGCGGGCGAAATGGGCGCGCGAGATCAGGTTCGGATTGGTCACGTAGCCCATGGCCCCTTCGAAGACGCCATGAATGCCGATGGCGTCAAGCGCCTCGCCCATCCGCCGGGCGCGCTCGAGACGACCGCTACGCAGCGCTTCGAGGCCGCCAACCAGGACCGGATTGGCCGGATCGAAGCCAAGACCCACGATATGGATCGGCGTTTCCCGCCACTCGATGGAAATTTCCACCCCGGGAACGAAGCGCATCCCGGCTTCTGCCGCCGCTTCCGCCGCCGGCGCCAAGCCGCCGATATCGTCATGATCGGTCAAAGCCCAGAAATCGACACCGTTATCCGCTGCCCGGCGCGCCACCACCGCCGGCGGCAGCAAACCGTCGGACACGGACGAATGGCAATGAAAATCGAAATTGGCTGGGTTCACGGATGGCAAGACACGGGCAAACGCGGAGTTTAGCACGAAGGCCGCCCCTCACCGAGACGCCTTGTGCGGCGCAACATATTGATTGGACAGCCACGACCGGATATAGTGCGAGCCATCCTGTGGGAGAGCGCAGATTCGTCTGCCGCCGAAGGCGCAATTTCACCCGAAAACGCTCAGGCAAAAGGACCACAAGATGAGGCCAGGCGGCATGCGCATTGGCTGCGAGACACGAAGACAAGCCGAAGACAGTGCGAATAGCACGACGAGGCGCAGTCGACACCGTATCGCTGGCAATGCGCATGTCGCCCCCTGAAACTCTGGAGAGCGGCGTAGACAGCGCCCACCGATGGGGCAAATCTCTCAGGTATCGAGGACAGAGGGGTGAAACGCAAAACGCGAGTTTTACGTTTCACCCCTTTTCTGTTTCCAGAATCGACGTTAACAAACGTCAGTAAAGGATTGATATGCTGAAGCAAACGGTCTTGAATGCCGCCCATCGCGCACTCGGCGCCCGGATGGTCGATTTCGGCGGCTGGGACATGCCGGTCAACTACGGTTCGCAGATCGAGGAGCACCACGCGGTGCGCAAGGACTGCGGCATGTTCGACGTCTCGCACATGTGCCCGGTCGATCTGGTCGGCGCCGATTGCCGCCCCTTCCTCTCGCGCCTGGTTGCCAACGACGTCGCCAAGCTGACCGTTTCCGGCAAGGCGCTCTACGCCGCCATGCTCAACGAGGCCGGCGGCGTCATCGATGACCTGATCATTTATTTCCTCACCGACACGCGCTTCCGCGTCGTCGTCAACGCCGGCACCGCCGACAAGGATCTGGCCTGGATGCAGGCCAAGGCCGCCGAGTGGAAGATGGAGGTGACCATCACCCAGCGCCGCGACGGTGCCGACAATCTCGGCATCATCGCCGTCCAGGGCCCGAACGCGCGCGCCAAGGTGTGGCAGGTGCTGCCGCAAGTGAAGGCCGCGAGCGAAGGCCTGAAACCCTTCTTCGCCGCCGAAGTCGATCAGTATTTCATCGCCAGCACCGGTTACACCGGCGAAGACGGCTACGAAATCATGCTGCCGGCCGGCGAAGCCGAAGCCGTGTGGAACGCCCTGAAGGATGCCGGCGTCGCGCCTTGCGGCCTGGGCGCCCGCGACACGCTGCGCCTGGAAGCCGGCATGAATCTCTACGGCCAGGACATGGACGAGACGGTGTCGCCGCTCGACGCCGGCCTGGCCTGGACCGTCGCCATGAAGGACGCGCGCGATTTCGTCGGCCGCGCCGCACTGGCTGCCAACGGCCAGCAGAAACAGTTCCTCGGCCTGATCCTGCTCGACAAGGGCGTGCTGCGCGGCCACCAGAAGGTCGTCACCGCCCACGGTGATGGCGAAATTACTTCCGGCACCTTCTCGCCGACACTGCAGCAGTCCATCGCGCTGGCCCGCCTGCCGCTTGGCGTCGCCATCGGCGATCAAGTCGAGGTCGACATCCGCGGCAAACTGCTCAAGGCCAAGGTCACCAAACCCGTATTCGCCCGCAACGGCAAAGCTGTCATCTAATTCACCCCACTCTGGAGAAAACCATGTCCAACGTCCCGTCCAACCTCAAGTACGCCGCCTCCCACGAGTGGGTCCTGAAGAACGCCGATGGCACCGTCACCGTCGGTATTTCCGACCACGCGCAGGAAGCGCTGGGTGACCTGGTCTTCGTCGAACTGCCGGAAGTCGGCGCCCATTACGATGCCGAGAAGGAAATCGCCGTGGTCGAGTCGGTCAAGGCCGCCGCCGACGTGTACGCGCCGATCGCCGGCACCGTCACCGAAGTCAACCAGGCCGCCGTCGATGCGCCGGAGTCGGTCAATGCCGACGCCTACGCCGCCTGGCTGTTCAAGATGACCCCGGACAACATCGCCGATGTCGACGCCCTGCTCGACGCCGCCGCCTACCAGGCTGTCGCCGACGCCGCCTGATCCCGGCCCGCCGTTTTTCCTCCACCAGCCCGGTCGACCGTAACCGGCCGGGCTGTTCCGCTGCATAGCCCCCGCGAGAAACAATCCACATGAAGACCCTGCCCTTGAGCGCCCTGGAGCAGCACGACGAGTTCATCGACCGTCACATCGGCCCCTGCACCACTGAAATGACCGAGATGCTGGCCACCATCGGTGCCGCCAGCCTCGACCAGCTGATCGACCAGACCGTCCCGGCCGCCATCCGCCTGCCGGCTGACCTGCCGCTGCCGGCCCCGCGCCGCGAACATGAAGCGCTCGCCGACCTGAAGGCGATCGCCAGCAAGAACGTGATCCAGAAGTCGTGCATTGGCATGGGCTACTACGACACGCTGACGCCCAAGGTGATCCTGCGCAACGTCATGGAAAACCCCGGCTGGTACACCGCCTACACGCCTTACCAGGCCGAAATCGCCCAGGGCCGCCTGGAAGCGCTGATGAATTTCCAGCAGATGGTCGTCGACCTGACCGGCCTGGAAATCGCCAACGCCTCGCTGCTCGACGAAGCGACCGCCGCCGCCGAGGCGATGACGATGGCCCGCCGCGTGTCGAAATCGAAGTCGAACCGCTTCCTGGTCGACGCCGCCTGCTTCCCGCAGACCATCGACGTGGTCAAGACCCGTGCAGCTTACTTCGGCTTCGAACTGGTGATCGCCGCGGTGGACACGGTCAAGGACGAGGAATTTTTCGGCGCCCTGCTCCAGTACCCGAACGACAACGGCGAAGTACGTGACCTCAGCGAGATCATCGCCGGCCTCAAGGCACGCGGCACCACGGTCGCCGTCGCCGCCGACCTGATGGCGCTGGTGCTGCTCAAGTCGCCGGGCGCCATGGGCGCCGACATCGCCCTCGGTTCAAGCCAGCGCTTCGGCATCCCGATGGGCTTCGGCGGCCCGCACGCCGCCTTCTTCGCCACCCGCGAAGCCTTCGTCCGCTCGATGCCGGGCCGCATCATCGGCGTTTCCAAGGACGCACGCGGCAAGACTGCCTACCGCATGACGCTGCAGACGCGCGAACAGCACATCCGCCGCGAGAAGGCCAATTCCAACATCTGCACCTCGCAGGTACTGCTCGCCAACATGGCCGGCATGTACGCCGTTTACCACGGCCCGCAAGGCCTGAAGACGATCGCCACGCGCATCCACCGGCTGACCGCGATCCTCGCCGAAGGCCTCAAGCGCGCCGGCGTCAAGCTGCTCACCGGGCAGTTCTTCGACACCGTCCATATCGACCTCGGCGCCCGCGCCGAGAGCATCCACCAGGCGGCTGTCGCCGCCGGCTACAACCTGCGCCGCGTCTCGGCCGGCGTCCTCGGCGTCTCCTTCGACGAAACGACGACGCGCAACGATGTTGCCGAACTGTTCAAGCTGATCACCCAGGTCACGCTCGACATGGAAACCTTCGACGCTCAGCTCGCCGCCGCCGACCCGGCGCTGCCGGCCGCCCTGCTGCGCGATGACGCGATCCTCGCGCACCCGGTGTTCAACACGCACCACACCGAGCACGAGATGCTGCGCTACCTGAAGTCGCTGCAGAACAAGGACCTGGCGCTCGACCATTCGATGATCTCGCTCGGCTCGTGCACGATGAAGCTGAACGCGACCAGCGAAATGATCCCGGTCACCTGGCCGGAATTCGGCGGCATCCACCCGTTCGCCCCGCGCGAGCAAGTCGCCGGCTACCACGAAATGATCGCCGGCCTGACCGAATGGCTGAAGACGGTGACCGGCTTCGACGCCATCTGCATGCAGCCGAACTCCGGCGCCCAGGGCGAATACGCCGGCCTGGTGGCGATTGCCCGCTACCACGCCAGCCGTGGCGAAGCGCACCGCAAGGTCTGCCTGATCCCGAAATCGGCGCACGGCACCAACCCGGCCACCGCCCAGATGTGCAACATGCAGGTCGTCGTCGTCGATTGCGACGACAACGGCAACGTCGATGTCGCCGACCTGAAGGCCAAGGCCGAGGAACACAAGGACGACCTGGCCTGCCTGATGATCACCTACCCGTCGACGCACGGCGTGTTCGAGGAAGCGGTTCGCGAGATCTGCGCCATCGTCCATGCCAACGGCGGCCAGGTATACATGGACGGTGCCAACCTCAACGCTCAGGTCGGCCTGACCTCACCCGGCTTCATCGGTGCCGACGTCAGCCACATGAACCTGCACAAGACCTTCGCCATCCCGCACGGCGGCGGCGGACCGGGCATGGGCCCGATCGGCCTGAAGGCCCACCTCGCACCGTTCATGGCCAACCACGCGGTCGCCGCCATCGACGGTCCGCACGGCGGCCAGGGCGCGGTCTCGGCGGCGCCCTTCGGTTCGGCGTCGATCCTGACCATTTCCTGGATGTACCTGGCGATGCTCGGCGGCGCCGGCGTCAAGAAGGCGACCCAGGTCGCCATCCTCAACGCCAACTACATCGCCACCAAGCTCAAGGACCACTACCCGGTGCTCTACGTCGGCAAGAACGGCCGCGTCGCGCACGAGTGCATCCTCGACATCCGCCCGATCAAGGCCGCCACCGGCATCGCCGAGATCGACATCGCCAAGCGCCTGATGGACTACGGTTTCCACGCACCGACGGTGTCCTTCCCGGTCGCCGGCACGATCATGGTCGAGCCGACGGAATCGGAATCGAAGGCTGAACTGGACCGCTTCATCGAAGCCATGGTCAGCATCCGCGAAGAAATCCGCCAGATCGAGAACGGCGTGTGGACGGCCGACAACAATCCGTTGAAGAACGCCCCGCACTCCCAGGCCGACGTCATCGACGCCGACTGGCTGCATCCGTACAGCCGCCAACAAGCCGTCTTCCCGCTGCCCTGGGTGGCCGCCAACAAGTTCTGGCCGAGCGTCAACCGCATCGACGATGTGTATGGCGACCGCAACCTGAACTGTGCCTGTCCGCCACTGTCGGCCTATCAGGAATGAGATTGCGGTGAACAGCAAAACGGCCTCGCAAGAGGCCGTTTTCAATTTCACTTGCTGGCGTTCAATCAACGCAGCGCCTGACCATCCTTCTGGTATTGCGGTGAGCGCGGGCCATACAGAATGCCATTCGGCATGCCGGCACTCAACAGACGGGAGCTCGTCTGCCCGGCGATGACGTGACCTTGTTCGACAATCGTTTCAAGAATCTGACGAACAACCGCCTTGATCAACAAGCCTGCCAGACCGCCACCGCTGTTGCTGTCGTTTTCCGCGCTCGATGCCGTTGCCACACCATGCCACAACTGATTGCCACTACGCAGATCGACCAGTCTGGCCTCTGCCGTGACCCGGGTTTCACTGGCAATCACTTTGTATGACGTGCCGTATTGCTTGACGCTGATATAAAGCGCCGCATCGGCACCAAAAATCTCTCGCAGCTTGGCCGGTGCCACTTCATGAATATCTGCCGGCGCCGTCAGGCCGTTATGTTTGAAGGTTTCATCGACCAGCGTAACGGGAAAAACGTAGTAGCCGGACTCAGCAAGCGGTGCTGTCGCATGGGAAAGCATGCTGTGCGTCGCCTTGATGTCCGGAGATTCGTTGACTGGCGGCAAGACCAGTATGGATGCCGGCCGCGCCTCGCGAAAAGCGGTGTAATCGTAGGCCTTCTGTGTCGTCGCACATCCCCCAAGCAGGCTCAGGGAAAGCGTCAACAGCGAGAGTCGCATCAAGGAAATGGGGCTCTTTTTCATTGCGCGCCTTCCTGTTTCTGGTTTTTCTTGAGCAGGAACTCGAGATAGACCGAACTTTCCGGGAAACTCTGCTTCTCGGCCAGGAGATTCTGTTCGAAGAGATCGGTGCGGCCGGTCTGTCCATAGAGCATGCCGAGGTGCGCCTGCAAGCCAGGCGGAATATTCCGCCCCTTGGCACGAGCCTCTTCGCGAACTTTCTCGAGCGCAATGATGCCCTCCTCCGGACCCTTGTCACCCTTGAAATAACTGTACTGGACCGACTGAAAATTTCCCCAGTGATAAAGCGGCTGACGCTGCTGCGCACAGCCCGAGAACAGGACCGTGCAAGCGAAGGCGAGCAAGAGCAGACGCTGTCGCGCATTTTCGATATTCATCCTTGCCTCCCCTGCCGGAATCAGCGAACCGGGCGCCAGGCACCGGCCTCGACACCCTTGACCAGACCGTCAACTGCCTCGCGGATGGCCAGATCGAGCACTTTGCCATTCAGAGTCGAGTCATAGCTGGCAGTACCACCGAAACCGATCACTTCACGATTCGACAAGGCATATTCGCCGGCACCGAAAGTCGAATAGATCACTTCCGACGTCTCGACATCAACCACGTTCAGTGCAACCTTGGCGTAGGCAAATTGCTGCTTTCCGCGCCCAAGCAGGCCGAAAAGCTGATGGTCGCCCACTTCCTTGCGGCCGAATTCCGTGACATCGCCGGTAATGACGTAGCGCGCCCCCTTGAGCGCCTGCTGCTTGCGGGAAATCTCGGCTTCCTGCTTGGTTTCGCTCAGATTCTGGCGATCCAGAACGGTAAAGCGGTTGCTCTGCTGCAGGTGTGACACCAGGATTGTCTTGGCCTGACTTCCCAGACGATCAACACCATCGGAGAAGACCCCGCGCATGAAACTTGAACGATTATCGAACTTGCCGACCGAGACCGGCTGGCGTTCGCCGACATACGGCCGGGCTGCGGCGGCAGTTTGCTGGGACTCGATCGTCCGTGAGGTTTCGGTTGCACATCCCGACAAAAAGGCAAGCAAACCGACAGCACCAATCATTACGGCGTTTTTCTTGAAATTCACCGCAAGCTCCTTGAGTTTAAAAACAGTTCAGATGGACGAACAACTTGCAAAAGTCATTCTTCATGGAAAGCCGGGATTGTCTGTCATTTCTGGGTACTCAGGCAATCTAGAAGACAAGATGGCAAGAAAAATCTCCGTTTTCAAAGCTGCCTGGCATGATTAAAAATTCGACGGTGATCACCGATATGCTTACCATTGCTCGCAGTTTCCCGGAAAGAAATGACTTCAATGCAACCCCAATTTCCCGGTCAGCCAAAATGGCCCAACGTCCCCGCCTGTTTCGAGTGGCTTTCGCTCGACCGGCGCGGGGACTGGCGATTGCAGGGAGAACGGGTGACGCACCACGGCCTGGTCGAGTTCATGAACCGGCAGTATGGTTCGGACGAGGCCGGCCGCTGGTTCGTCCAGAACGGCCCGCAGCGGGTCTATGTCGATCTTGCCTGCACACCGTGGGTTTTTCGCCGCGACGGTGAAGGTTTCGTCAGCCACACCGGGGCGTCGGCCGGCGAAGTTCGCGCTGTGCTGCTCGACGACGAAGGCAGCTTCCTGATCGAAGCCGAACTCGGTATCGGTCTGCTTGACGACCGCGACCTGGCCGCCTGTCTGGCCGAATGCTCACCTGACGACGAAACCAGCCTGCTCGCTTTCCTGCGTGATGCTGCTCCGCCGGTACGCTGGCGCGACCTGCCACTCACACGCATTGCTGCGGCCGAACTGGCCGCGCGCTACCGTTTCGTCGCTCAGCCGCGCGGCTGAAGCCGGCTCAAGGCTCCTCGCCTTCGTCGTTGGCCTGCAACCACCACAGCAAATCTTCTCCTTGCAGCGGGGTCGGGATCATCTGGTTGCGTTTCCAGCGAAATACCGGGCCGTAGGGCACGTAGCGTGCCATCACCTGGCCTTGCCGGGTGACGCCGAAAAACGGCCAGCCCGATCGGATGGCCTGGCGGATCTGTTCATGGGTCATCTTGTTGTCCTCCCGCAGTCTCGACTGCAGTATCCCGCACGCCCGGGCAGCGGGCAAGCCTTCAGCGGCCGAGCAAGGCACCGATCAGGTTCGAGATCAGCCGGGCGGTACTTCCATGGCGGTCACGGTCCGGGTTGTACTCGACGATTTCCATCGCCCGCAAACCAGGCTGGGTGGCAATCCAGTGCAAGGCAGTCTGGACATCGCTGGCCATCAGCCCATCGGGTTCGGGGCTACCGACACCGGGCGCCAGTCGCGGATCGATGGCATCGAGGTCAAGGGTCACGCCAAAGCCCGCCGGCGCGCCCCTGACGAGCGCCACGGCCTCGTCGAGACAGGCGGCGAAGCCGCGCGATTCGATTTCTTCGGCCATGATCACGCGCACCCCGGCGCGTGCCAGGAAATCGAATTCTTCGGGTTCGTAACTGCGGGCGCCGAGCACGACGGTATGCGCCGGACTGAGCTGCGCGCCCTTGAGGCCAAGGCCAAGCAGACGCTTGTCTCCCTGACCGAGCAGGCAGGCCAGCGGCATGCCGTGAATTGCGCCCGAATAAGTGCTTTCCGGGGTATGACTGTCGAGGTGGGCATCGATCCAGAGCAGGCCGAGCGGTGCGCCGAGTGCCGCTGCAACACCGCTCCAGGTGCCAATGGCGACCGAATGATCGCCCCCGATGACCAGCGGGAAGTGCCCGGCCTTCAGGGTCAGGGCAACCTCGTCGGCAAGCTGCCGGCAAAGTGCTGCGATCCGCTGCACTGGTGCCTGCCCGCCAGCCGGTGGCGGTGCATACAGCGTCCGCCCCCAGTCGAGTTGCGGATGTTTGGCCAGTTCGTGCCAGGCCTGGGAGTGGTGAAATGCAACGGGCCCGTCTGCACAGGCCCGATCCTGGGCACCCAGCCCGCTGGCGGCACCGATGATGCGGATGCCGCCCGGACCTTGGTGCCGATCAGCGTTCATGGGATGAAAGCCGACCCGATGACTGGTAAATGGCTTACCAGAGTTTTTCCAGCGCCTTCAGCGCATCGGTACGCGACAACTGACCGACCAGCCGGCCATCGGCAACCACCGGATAGCAGTGATAGTGATGGGCGACGAACAGTTCGACCGCATCGGCCATCGACGACATGTCGGACAGCGTCTTGACCTGAATGGTCATGTGCTGACCGACCGGACCGCCCGGCTGTTCGTAGTAGGAAGCGTTGAGCGCGACCTTGAGGCCATCTTTTTCGGAGAAGAAACCGACCAGCTTGCCTTCACCATCGACCACCGGCGCACCGGTCAGACGATGTTCGAGCAACTGGTGTACGGCGGTGAGCACATCCATCTCCGGCTTGAAGGCCAGCGGATCTGCGGTCATGTAATCCTTGACGAGCAACGATTTGAGCATGCCTATTCCTTTGTTTGGGCACTTTCCTGCGCGTTTTCCTGCGCCTCGGCCTGCGCTTTCATGCGGGCCAGACGCTTTTCACATGGGTTCTTGCAGCCGGCGGCGCACTCGACGTCAATCGCCTTGTAGCCGCCGCAACTACCGGCAATCGGCTTGCGTCCGAAGAGCACGCCGACTGCCATCAACAGGACCAGCAGGACGATGACCCCGAAAGTGATCAGGAACATTTCCATGCCGATCCTCCTTCCCTTGTTCCGTCCTTAACCACCGAAATCGTCGAGCATGATGTTTTCGCGCTCGACGCCGAGATCCAGCAGCATCTTGATCACGGCAGCATTCATCATCGGTGGTCCGCACATGTAGAACTCGCAATCCTCGGGCGCCGGATGGTCCTTGAGGTAGTTCTCGTAGAGCACGTTGTGGATGAAGCCGGTGTAGCCGGTCCAGTTGTCTTCCGGCAAGGGATCGGACAGTGCCAGATGCCACTTGAAGTTCGGATTTTCCTCGGCCAGCTTGTCGAATTCCTCGACGTAGAAGGCTTCGCGCATCGAACGCGCACCGTACCAGAAGCTGATCTTGCGCGTGGACTTCAGGCGCTTCATCTGGTCGAAGATGTGCGAGCGCATCGGCGCCATGCCGGCACCGCCGCCGATGAAGACCATCTCGTTGTCGGTTTCGCGGGCGAAGAACTCGCCGAACGGACCATAGACGGTGACCTTGTCGCCCGGCTTCAGGTTGAAGACGAACGAGGACATCTTGCCCGGCGGGATATCGTCACGGTTGGGCGGTGGCGAAGCGACACGGATGTTGAACTTGACGACGCCCTTCTCTTCCGGATAGTTGGCCATCGAGTAGGCGCGGATCACCGGCTCGTCGACCTTGGAAACGAAGCGCCACATGTTGAACTTGTCCCAGTCACCGCGATACTCGGGCTGGATGTCGAAGTCCTTGTAGTTGGCAACGTGCGGCGGGCATTCGAGCTGGACGTAACCGCCGGCCCGGAAGTCGACGTTCTCGCCTTCCGGCAAGCGCAGCGTCAGTTCCTTGATGAAGGTGGCGACGTTCGGGTTGGACTCGACCGTGCATTCCCACTTCTTGACGCCGAACACTTCCTCCGGCACTTCGATCTTCATGTTCTGCTTGACCGGCGTCTGGCAGGACAGGCGCCAACCGGCCTTGGCATCGCGCTTGGTAAAGTGCGATTCCTCGGTCGGCAGCATCTCGCCGCCGCCTTCGTGGACCTGGCACTTGCACTGGGCGCAGGTGCCGCCGCCGCCGCAGGCGGAAGACAGGAAGATGTTGTTGTTGGCCAGCGTCTGCAGCAGCTTTCCGCCCGCCGGTACGGTGATGGTGCGCTCGTGATTGATTTCGATGGTCACGTCGCCACTCGACACCAGCTTGGCGCGGGCGGCGATGATGAACATCGCCAGTGCCAGCACGATGACGGTGAACATGCCGATCGCGAGCAGGATTTCCTGAATATTCATCCCTGCCCCTCCTTACAGTTGAACGCCGGAGAAGGACATGAAGCCCAGCGACATCAACCCGATGGTGATGAAGGTGATGCCCAGGCCTTGCAGGCCGTCGGGCACGTCGCTGTACTTCAGTTTCTCGCGGATACCGGCCAGCAGCGCAATCGCCAGCGCCCAGGAGAACCCGGAGCCGAGGCCATAGACGACGCTTTCGCCGAAGTTGTAGTCACGCTCGACCATGAACAGCGAACCGGCCATGATCGCGCAATTCACCGTGATCAGCGGCAGGAACACGCCGAGCGCGTTGTAGAGGCTGGGCACATACTTGTCGAGCAGCATTTCCAGGATCTGCACGATCGCGGCGATAACCCCGATATACGACAGCAGGCCGAGGAAGGACAGGTCGACATCGGGCATGCCGGCCCAGGCCAGCGCACCGTCACGCAGCAAATAGGCGTAGATCAGGTAGTTGGCCGGAATCGTGATGGTCTGCACGACAACCACGGCGACACCGAGACCGATGGCGGTTTCGACCTTCTTCGAGATGGCAATGAAGGTGCACATGCCGAGGAAGAAAGCCAGCGCCATGTTCTCGATGAACACGGCCCGCACGAACAGGCTGAGGTAATGTTCCATATCAGTAGGCCTCCTTCTCGACGACCTGATGCGCCATGCGGAACGCCGGCTTCTCGATCTGCTCGCGGCGCCACATGCGCAAACCCCAGATCAGCAGGCCGATCAGGAAGAATGCGGAGGGCGGCAGCAGCAGCATGCCGTTCGGCACATACCAGCCACCATCCTTGACCAGCGGCAGGACTTCGATGCCCATCAGCTTGCCGGCGCCGAACAGCTCGCGGACGATACCGAGGGAAATCAGCACGGCGCTGTAGCCGAGGCCGTTACCGATGCCGTCGAGGAAGGAAATCCACGGCGGATTCTGCATGGCAAAGGCTTCGGCACGGCCCATGACGATACAGTTGGTGATGATCAGGCCGACGAACACCGACAGTTGCTTGGCCAGGCTGTAGGCGAAGGCCTTGAGCACCTGATCGACGACGATGACCAGCGAGGCGATGATGACCATCTGCACGATCATCCGGATCGAACCCGGAATCTGCGCCCGGATCGATGCGATGAACAGGTTGGAGAACCCGGTCACCAGCGTCAGCGCGATCGACATCACCAATGCCGTCTTGAGGTTGGAGGTCACCGCCAGCGCCGAACAGATACCGAGGATCTGCAGACCAATCGGATTGTTGGCGAAGACGGGGTTAAGCAGTACTTCCTTGGCTGTATGCTTGGACATGATCAAGCTCCCTGCTGGCGCAGCTTGGCGAGGTAGGGACCGAAGCCCTGTTCGCCGAGCCAGAATTGCATCAGACGGTCGACACCATTGCTGGTCAGCGTGGCACCGGCCAGCGCATCGACCTGGTGGCCGGCATCCGGGCTGGCCGGATCGACACCGCCCTTGACGATGCGGATGATCGGCTTGCCGCTGTCGTCAAACAGCGTCTTGCCCGGCCACATGCCCTTCCACTTCGGATTGTCGACTTCACCGCCGAGACCCGGGGTTTCGGCATGCTGATAGAAGCCGAGACCGACGACGGTATTGAGGTCCGGCTTGACGGCGAGGAAGCCGTGCAGCGTGGACCACAGGCCGTAGCCACGGATCGGCAGGATCAGCGATTCGAGCTGACCGTTCTGCTCGACCATGTACACCGTCGTGAATTGCTCGCGGCGCTTGATCAGGGCCAGATCCTCGCTACCCTTGAGGGCGGCAGAGGTTTTCGGGTCCTTGGCGGCCTTGAGCGGGTCGAAGGTGACCGGATCGAGGCTGTCGTTGTATTCGCCGGTATTGAGGTCGACGACACGGGCCTTGATGCGGCTGTTGAACAGGTCCTTGACTTCGCGCGACGACAGCTTGTCGCCGCCGATGCCGGCAATGGCGAGGATGCTGCGTTGCTTGTCGAGCAGGCGGTTCTCGATCTGCACCGGCTTCAGCGCGACGGCCGAGCCGGCGACGAAGACCGAAGCGACCAGACTGACCGCCAGGGCGACGAACAGCGTGCGGCTGGTAGATTCTTTATTGGACATGGCGTGCAGCCCTCCGCTTGATGTTGGCCGCGACCACGAAGTGGTCGATCAAGGGGGCACAAAGGTTGGCGAGCAGGATCGCCAGCATCATGCCCTCGGGGAATGCCGGATTGACGACACGGATCAGCACGACCATGACGCCGATCAGCGCGCCAAAGATCCACTTGCCGGTATTGGTCATCGACGCCGACACCGGGTCGGT
>OGCL01001402.1_pt1 | contig 20803 bp, 20 predicted proteins | sample 1570041 | NCBI WGS metagenome assembly OGCL01 (sample SAMN06266162, study PRJEB24511) | hot springs metagenome | isolation source: Hot spring water | place: South Africa: Limpopo | collected 2015-06-22
ACGGCAGCGGCGGTGTCCACGTCGAGCTTGCCGCAGGCAAAATAGTCGAGGAAGAACAGGGGCTCGGCGCCCTGCACCAGCACGTCGTTCACGCTCATGGCCACCAGGTCGATGCCCACGGTGTCGTGCATATTCCATTCGAACGCCAGCTTGAGCTTGGTGCCCACGCCGTCGGTGCCCGAGACCAGCACCGGCTCCTTGTAGCGCTTGGGCACCTCGAACAGCGCGCCAAAGCCGCCGATGCCTGCCAGCACGCCTTCGCGCATGGTCTTCTTGGCCAGCGGCTTGATGCGCTCGACCAGCGCGTCGCCCGCGTCGATGTCAACGCCGGCGTCTTTGTAGGAGATGGGGGTGGAGGAGGCAGAGGAACTCATGGGAGGTGCTTTGGTGCTGGTAGGCCCGCCGGGCGGGCTGGAATCCGGGGATTTTAAGGGGGGCTGGCCGGGGATGCTCCCTCAGCCCTGTGTGAGCGGGGGCTTTGGCGGGGTGGCTTCGGTGCGCGCGTGCCACAGCACACCCAGCAGCGCCAGGGTGCTGAACACGCCTCCGGCCAGGAAGGTGGCGCTGGCGCCCCACTGGTCCCACAGCAGGCCAGCCAGGGCGCTCGCGACCAGCAGCGCCACGCCGCTGGCCAGGTTGAACATGCCAAAGGCCGTGCCGCGCAGGTCGGCGGGCGCGCTGACCGCCACCATGGTGGCCAGCAGCCCCTGGGTCATGGCCATGTGCAGGCCCCACAGCGCAATGCCCAGCCAGGCCGCAATGCCGTGGCCGCGCCAGGCCAGCAGCGCGTCGGCCGCGATCAGCACCACCAGGCCCCAGGCCAGCAGGGTGGTGTGGCTCATCCGGTCGGAGAGCTTGCCCAGGGGGTAGGCGCCCAGGGAGAACACCAGGCTCATGAGCACCAGGGCCAGCGGCGTGAGGGCCAGTGGCAGCCCCCCTTGCTGCAGGCGCAGCACCAAAAACGCCTCACTGAACCGCGCCAGCGTGAAGACTGCGCCCAGGGTCACCACCCACCAGTAGTTTTTCCCCAGGCGGCGCAGGTTTTCGCTGCGGATGGGGTTGGTGCGCGGCTGGCCGCTGGGGCGCTCGGGCTCTTTCACGCCGCACACCAGCACCACGATGCACAGCGCGGCCGGGATCACGGCCACCCAGAACACCGCGCGGAAATCGTTGGCCCACAGCAACATCAGCCCCATGGCCAGCAGGGGGCCCAGGAAGGCGCCCACGGTGTCCAGCGATTGCCGCAGGCCGAAGGCAGCCCCCCGCTGGTCGGGCGGTGCCAGGTCGGCCACCAACGCATCGCGTGGCGCCGCCCGGATGCCCTTGCCCACCCGGTCGAGCAACCGGGCCGTGATCACCCAGCCCGCCGTGGACGCCAGGGCAAACAGCGGCTTGGACAGGGCGCCCAGCCCATAGCCCAGAACGGCCAGCGGCTTGCGCTTGCCCCACCAGTCGCTCAGCGCCCCCGAAAACACCTTGAGAACCATGGCCGTGCCCTCGGCCGCGCCTTCGATCAGGCCCACCATGAGCATGCTCACGCCCAGGGCCGTGACCATGAAGACAGGGAGCAGGCTATGGATCATCTCGGAGGAAATGTCCATGAGCAGGCTGACAAACCCCAGGGCCCAGATGCCAGCGGGCAGGCGTTTGGAGGGGGCGGCGGGAGGTGCCATGGTGCGGGTTCTTGACAGCGGGGTGCGGCGGCGGCGGCAGGGGGGCTGCGCCAGACTAAAATCGGGTCCATTGTCGCCCAGCCCCCTGCCCAGGGAGCCGGGCGCGCCCCGCGCCGTGAGCCACTTTGCCGCTGCACCCCGCCGCAGCCACCCATGGCCGGGCGCCTTCTTCCCATTCTCCTGTGATGCTGCTGCTGAAACTCTCCTCGCCTGCCGCTCCCGCACCGACCGCCACGGGCCTGCCCTTGCCGCCGGGGGGCCGTGCATGATGATGAAGCAACTGGCGCTGGACATCGGCCTGGCCACGGGGCCTACCCTGGCCCGTTTTTTTGCAGGCCCCAACGAGGCAGCGTTGCAGCACCTGCGTTTGGCCGCTGGCGACGGCAGCAACCAGGCCACCCGCTCGCCCGTGCCCACCTACCTGTGGGGCGAGCCCGGCAGCGGCAAAACCCACTTGCTCAAGGCCGTGCGCCAGGCCCTGCGCGAGCAGGGCGCCAGCGTGGGCTGGCTGGACCCCTCGGTGGCCGAACCGCCGGATTTCAACGAAGACTGGGCTGCCATCGTCATGGACGATGTGCATCTGTACGACACCGCCCAGCAGGCCACGGCTTTCAACTGGTTCGTCAACGCCATCAGCCCCGCCAGCGGCAGCCAGCGCTGGGTGCTGGCTGCGGGCGACCTGCCCCCGGCCGATCTGCCGCTGCGCGACGACCTGCGCAGCCGCCTGGGCTGGGGCCATGTGTTCCAGTTGCAGCTGCTGGGCGAGGCCGAGCGCCGCTCGGTGCTGCGCCAGGAGGCCGACGCGCGCGGCGTGTTCCTGGGCGACGAGGTGATGGACTACATGCTCAACCGCTTCTCGCGCGACCTGGGCAGCCTGATGCAGCTGCTGGACCAGCTCGATGCGTTTGCCTTGCGCACCCAGCGCGCCATCACGATCCCGCTGCTGAAAACCATGCTGGAGTCGGAGTGAAGCGGTGTTTTTCTTTTGTCTCTTTGTAAATCTCAATGACCTCTAAACCACGCCGCCTGCGGCTTGCGCTGTTCGACCTGGACCACACGCTGCTGCCACTCGACTCCGACTACGAGTGGGGCGAGTTCACCATCCGCATCGGCTGGAACGACCCCGTGGAATTCGCGCGCCGCAACGACGAGTTCTACGCCCACTACCAGGCCGGCACGCTCAACGTGCACGACTACGTGCGTTTTGCCACCGAGGCCGTGCGCCTGCGCGGGCCCGAGGCGGCAGCGGCTGCGCATCAGCAGTTCATGCGCGAGGTCATCACCCCCGCCATACAGCCCCAGGCACTCGACCTCATCCGCCAGCACCAGGCGGCGGGCGACGAGGTGCTGATTGTCACTGCCACCAACGAGTTCGTGACCGGCCCCATCGCCCAGGCGCTGGGCGTGCCGCAGCTGCTGGCCGTGCAGCTGGTGCGTGACGCGAGTGGCTGGTACACCGGCGAGATCGACGGCGTGCCCACCATGCGCGAGGGCAAGGTCACGCGCATGGAGCAATGGCTGGCCGCGCGCCAGCTCACCTGGGCCGATGTGGACAGCACGTTCTACAGCGACTCCATGAACGACGTGCCCTTGCTTGAAAAGGTGAACCGCCCGGTGGCCACCAACCCCGACCCGCGCCTGCGCGCCCTGGCCCAGCAGCGCGGCTGGCGCATACTGGACCTGTTTGCCGAGCCTGCCAGCCAGACGGCCGCTTGACCCCTGCGCTCGCAGCCCCCTGATATTTCTCTACCCATGATCAAGAAGTTCATCGACAAACTGCTGGGCAAATCGACGCCCGGCACCTCGGGCGGCAAGCCCCATTTCGGCAAGCGCGAAGAGGTGCCCGCCTCGGTGCACGGCATCAACCCCGAGCTGGTGGACCGCCGCGCCGCCGAGGTGGTGGCCACCCTCAAGCAGGCAGGTTTTGAGGCTTACATCGTGGGTGGCGCGGTGCGCGACCTGCTGTTGGGCCTGCGCCCCAAGGACTTTGACGTGGCCACCAACGCCACGCCCGAGCAGGTCAAGGGCCTGTTCCGCCGCGCCTTCATCATCGGCAAGCGCTTTCGCATCGTGCACGTGGTGCACGGACGGGGCCGCGAGCATGAGGTGATCGAGGTCTCCACCTTCCGCGCCTACCTCGACAACAGCGCCGCAGGCCAGGTCAGCGGCAACGAGAAGACCTCCAAGGCGCAACTGGCGGGCATGCAGCACGCCGTGGACGCCAGCGGCCGCGTGCTGCGCGACAACGTCTGGGGCCCGCAGGACGAAGACGCCACGCGCCGCGACTTCACCGTGAACGCCATGTACTACGACCCGGTGAGCCAGATCGTGGTGGACTACCACAAGGGCATCCAGGACGCGAAGAAGAAGACGCTGCGCATGATTGGCGACCCCGCCACGCGCTACCGCGAAGACCCGGTGCGCATCATCCGCGCCGTGCGTTTTGCGGCCAAGCTCAGCCCGCTGGGCTTCACCATCGACGCCAAGTCGGCCGCACCCCTGGTGCAGTCGCAGGCCCTGCTGGCCGAGGTGCCCCAGAGCCGCATGTTTGACGAAATGCTCAAGCTGCTGCAGACCGGCCACGCGATTGCCACCATCGAGCAGCTCAAGAAGCTGGGCATGGCCAAGGGCATTTACCCGCTGCTCGACGTGGCCGTGGAGCGTGCCGACACCCCGTTTGTGAAAGCCGCCCTGGTGGACACCGACCGCCGCGTGAACGAAGGCAAGCCCGTGGCCCCCAGCTTCCTGCTGGCCTGCGTGTTGTGGGAAGACGTGCGCAATGGCTGGCAAGAGCGCCTGAACCAGCGCCAGCACCCGCTGCCCGCGCTGCAGGATGCCATCGACGAAGTGTTCGACAAGCGCATTGGCGACGTATCGGGCCGGGGCAAGCTGGCCGCCGACATGCGCGAGATCTGGGTCATGCAGCCGCGCTTTGAAAAGCGTGTGGGCAACACGCCGTTCGGCATGGTGATGCAGCCGCGTTTCCGGGCCGGGTTCGACTTCATGCGCCTGCGCGCCGATGTGGGCGAGGTCGAGGAAGCGCTGGCCGAGTGGTGGCAGGACTTCCAGGCAGCCGACGACGAGCGCCGTGACGACCTGATGGACCAGGCACGCGAAGAGCAGAAGGCGCGCCAAAAAGCGCAGCAGCCAGTGGTCAAGCGCGTGCCGCGCAATGCACCGGCGGCAGCCCCGCGCGCTGCGGCTCCGGCGGAGGGTGCGGATTACCCGGAAGAGGGCACGGAGTTCGCCGCCGAAGGCAGCGCCCCCAAAAAGCGCCGCCGCCGTCGCCGCAAGCCTGGTGGCGGGGCGGGCGGTGGTGGCGAAGGCGCAGCGCCTGCCACAGCAGGCGAGTGAGTTCGCAGGACATGGGCGTACCGCCCTCCCTGGTCTATGTGGGCCTGGGCGCCAACCTGGGCGAGCGTGAAGCCGCCCTGCGCAAGGCCCTGGGCGCCCTGGGCCAATCCCCTGGCACCCGCGTGCTGCGGGTGTCGCCGCTGTACGGCAGCGCCCCGGTGGATGCTGGCGGCCCAGACTATCTGAACGCCGTGGCCGAAGTGGCCACCACCCTCGCGCCCGAGGCCCTGCTGCAGGCGCTGCAGGCCATCGAACAATCCGCCGGGCGCGAGCGCCCCTACCGCAATGCGCCGCGCACGCTGGACCTGGACATCCTGTGGTTTGGCGACCGGGTGATCGACACCCCCACCCTCACCGTGCCCCACCCCCGCATGGACGAACGCGCCTTTGTGCTGCGCCCCCTGGCCGACCTGGTGCCCGAACGGGTGAGCGCTGCCGCCTTGCAGGCCGTTGCCGCGCAGAGCATCTACCGGCTGGCCGGTGCGGACTGGGCAGAGGGTGCTGTGGGTGGTGATTGCTCCTGATTTAGGAGCTGCTGGCGCTTGATGGGCGGGCGCAAGAGGCCAAAAAGCCTAAAAAAACCGTGCACTTGACTCCCCCGCACCCTATGACGCGGGTGCGGCCCCACGCCAGCGCCACCGTGGAACCGGCTCTGCCGGGCCAAGGGTGGCGTCCCCCTTGGGACTGAGAGGCTGCAACTCCCAGCCTGCCTGCGCAGGCTTGGACGGCGTCGAAGAGCTGCCGCCTCTGGCAGCGGCGCCGAGTGGGTTGTGGCTCAGGGGGTCAATCCACCTTCGCGCCGGACGCCTTCACCACCTGCTGGTACTTGGCACGCTCGCTGGCCATGAAGCTGTCGAACTGCTGCGGCGTGGTGGCCACGGGTTCGGCCAGCAGGGCGCCGAAGCGGGTCTTGGTCTCGGGTGCGTTCAGCGCTGCGACAAACGCCTTGTTCAGCTTGTCGATGATGGGCTTGGGGGTGGCCGCAGGGGCGACCAGGCCCCACCAGGTGTCGATGGAGAAGCCCTTGAACGTAGCCGACAGCGGCTGGACGCCGGGCAGCGACGCCGAGGCATCCAGCGAGGTCACGGCCAGCGCCTTGAGCTTGCCCGCGCGGATGTTGGGCGCGGCGGCGGCGAGGTTGTCGATGTTGAAGTCCACCTCGCCCGCCAGCAGCGCGAGCTGGGCCGGGTTGGCGCCCCGGTAGGGGATATGCAGCGCGAAGATGCCCGCACGCTGCTTGAACATTTCGCCCGCCAGGTGGCCTGCGCTGCCGTTGCCGCCGCTGCCATAGTTGAGCTTGGCGGGGTTGGCCTTGGCGTAGGCGATCAGGTCGGCCACCGAGTTGATCTTGAGCTGCTCGGCCTTGGCGGCGTTCATGACCAGCACGTTGGGCACGCGCACCATCTGCGTGATGCCCGCGAAGTCCTTGCCTGCGTCATACGGCATGCGCGCATACAGCCAGGGGTTGACCGCATGGGTGGCGGTGGCGGCGATGCCGATGGTCAGGCCATCGGGCGCGGCCTTGGCAATGGCGTCGGCGCCGATGTTGCCGCCCGCGCCGCCCTTGTTGTCGATGATCACCGTGCCCAGCGAATCGCGCACGCGCTCAGCCAGTGCACGCGCCGTCACGTCGATGGGGCCGCCGGGGGCATACGGCACGATCAGGCGGATGGGTTGGCCCGTGTCCTGCGCGGAGCCGATGGAGGGAGAAAAAACCGTTGCGGCGGCAACGGCACTGGCGAGGAGGATGTTTCTGCGGTTCATGGGTGCATTGTGCTAAAAATTCGTAAGAAGGCTTACGAAAACCTGGACGGAGGGTCTTCGGCAAGCCCCAGTTTTTCCACCAGCTTGCCCAGCTCGTGCGACGAGCGGATGTCCAGCTTTAAAAAGATGGCGGAGCGGTGCGTGTCCACGGTGCGGGGGTCGATGGGGCGGTCGGGGTCGCGCTGCGCCAGGGCGCGGGCGACCTCCTTGCTGCTGATGCCCGTGGCCACCAGGCGTGCCACCTCCTGCTGGCGCGGGCTCAGCGCGTTCCAGCGCTCCAGCAACCAGGCGCGGCGCTGCGCCTCGGCAGCCACCTCGTGCGACAGGTGGGCCGCGCGCTGCACGGCGGCCAGCAAGGTGGCTTCGTCGCAGGGCTTTTCCAGCCAGTCCACCGCGCCCTGCTTGACGGCGGCCACGGCCGAGGCCAGCTCGCCGTGGGCGGACAGGAACACGGTCTTGAGCACCGTGCCGCGCTGGCGCATGGCCTCGAACACCTGCAGGCCGCTCATGCCGTCCATACGCAGGTCCAGCAGCACGCAGCCGGGCTGGGCGAGGTCGGCCTGGGCCAGAAACTCTGCCCCGCTCGCAAACACCTGGGTCTGGTGACCACGGACCAGCAGCAGGGCCGCCAGCGAGTGGCGTACGCCTGCGTCGTCGTCCACGATGTAGACCTGATGATGAAGCGGGGCGGAGGGCTGGGCCGTGGGGTGGTCGTTCATGGCAAGGTCGCAGCGGATGTGGAGGTCTGGTGCAGGGGAAGCCTTATCTCGAAGATCGCGCCACCCCCTTCGCGGTTGCGGGCCAGCAGCTCGCCGCCCATGCTCTCGACGATGGAGCGGCAGATGTTCAAGCCCAGGCCCAAGCCGCCTTCGCGGGTGGTGAAAAACGGCTCGAACAGGCGCTCGGCAATCTCGGGCGCGAGGCCGGGGCCCCGGTCCAGCACCTGCAGGGAGGCATGGCCGTCCTCGGCCGCCGTGCGCAGCAGCAGCTCGGTGCCGTGGGCGGGAGCTGCCTGGGACTGCATCGCCTGCAACGCGTTCAGCCCCAGGTTCAGCACCACCTGCTCCAGCAGCACGCGGTCGGCGCTCACCCGCACGGGCTCGCGGGCCAGGTCCAGGCGCACGGCCACGCTGTGCCGGCGGGCCTCGGCACGCAGCAGCAGGGCGAGCGACTGGTCGACGGCGGCGTTCAGGTCGCAGGGCTCGCGGGCCGCCGGGTGCTGGCGCACCCAGTGGCGGATGCGGCCCACGATATCGGCCGCGCGCAGTGCCTGGGCCGAGAGCGCGGCCAGGGTCTCGTTCAGCAGTTCGGGCTTGCCCTGTGCAGCCAGGGATTTGGCGGCGGCCGCGTAGTTGACCAGGGCGGCAAGTGGCTGGTTCAGTTCGTGCGCCAGGGTCGAAGCCATCTCGCCCACGGTGATCACACGCTGCACGCGCTGCAGCTGGGCCTCGCGCTGCTGTTGCTGCTCTTCGGCGCGTTTCTGGGCCGTGATGTTCACCACCGAACTCATCCAGCCGATGTGCTGACCATGGCCGTCGATGAGGCGGGTGGTGTAGAACATGGTGTAGACGTCCGAGCCATCGCGGTGGCGCAGGCGGTTTTCGCGGCCCTGGGGCGATGCCTTGCCGGCCAGCACGGTGTCGCTGTCGTTCCAGTGCCGGTCCAGCTCGTCGGGGTGCCAGTAGGGATAGGGCGGCAATTGGCCGATGAGTTCGTCGGCGCGGTAGCCCACCATGTCGCACATGGCGGCATTCACATAGACGATGCGGCCTTCCAGGTCGCGCGCGCGCATGCCCACCAGCAGCGAGTCTTCCATCGACTGGCGGAAGGCCTGGGCTTGCTGCAGCGCGTGGGTGCGCTCCTGCACGCGCTGCTCCAGCCCGATGCGGGCCTGGTGGTTCTCGGCCAGGCGGCGTTCGCGCAGCTGCCAATACAGTGCGCCCAGCACCAGCAGGCCCGAAGCCAGCGTGGCCAGCGCCCAGGCCTGCTGGCGCGCCACGGTCACCACCCGGCTGTCGGCCGTCACGGTGAGTGTCCAGCCCAGATCGGGCAGCGCTTCTTCGAACGCCAGGTACCGCTTGCCGTTGCCCTCCAGGTGCAGTTCGGCGCCAGGCTGGTTGCCTTGCTGGCGCATCATCCAGGGCACGGGGCGGGGCGTCCAGCCGGTGCCATATTGTTCGTTGTGCTGCAGCTGCTGCACTTCGGCGGCGGGTACGGGGCGGCTTGTGCGGTAGAGCCAGCTGGGCTCGGAGCCGAGGAACACGATGCCGCGTGCGTCTGTCACGAACACCGGGTCGCGCAGCTGCTCCCAGGGGTTGGCGATGGGCTCCATGCGCACCTTGACGGCCACTACACCAATCACCCGGCCGTTGTCGTGCACGGGGGCCGACACAAACAGGCCTGGCTCGCCCGTGGTCTTGCCCACGCCGTAAAAGCGCCCGGTGTCGCCGCCCAGTGCATCGTGAAAGTAGGGGCGGTTGCGGTAGTTCTGGTGCACAAAGCTGTTGGGCGTGTCCCAGTTGCTTGATGCAAGGGTGAGGCCCTGTGGGTCCATCACATACAGCATGTCGGAGCCCGCGTGCTCGTTCACGGCCTGCAGGTAGGCGTTGGCGGCGTCTCGCACCTCCTGGGATGCGGGGTGGTGCAGCAACTGGCGCACCAGCGGGTGCTGGGCGGTGGTGAAGGGCAGGTAGTTGTAGCGCGTGGCCACCCCCCGCAGCGCCAGGGCCTGCACCTCGCCCGAGCGGCGCAGGTTGTCCCACTGGGCATCCCGCTCGTTCTGGGCCGCCCATTCACCAGCCGCCACCACCAGCAGAGCGGCCACGCACAGCAGGGCTGCGATGAACCCCGCGCCCCGGCGCAGCCGGGGCAAGCGGTGTGAAGGGCGCGGGGCACCGGCCTCGGCAGAGTCGGCGGGCGCCGCGCGCGGGTCCACGGTCAGCCGCCGTGTTTATCGGCTTCGGAGGTGAAGGAGTCGGCGAAGAACTCTTCGGGTGGCAGGCCGCGCTGGGCGCTGTAGGCCGCGCGGGCCGAATCGACCACGATGGGCGCACCGCAGGCATAGACCTGGTGGCCCGAGAGGTCAGCAAAATCATCCAGCACGGCCTGGTGCACAAAGCCCGTGCGGCCGCTCCAGCCGTCTTCGGGCAGGGCGTTGGAGATGACGGGGATGTAGCGCAGCCAGGGCAGTTCGGCCGCGCGGGCCAGCACCCAGTCATTCATGTAAAGGTCTTCGGGGCGGCGGCCACCCCAATACAGCGCGGTGGGGCGGGTGATGCCCTTGAACTGCAGGTGCTCGATCAGCGCCTTGATGGGCGCAAAGCCCGTGCCCGAGGCCAGCAGCACGATGGGCTTGTCCGAGTCCTCGCGCAGGAAGAAGCTGCCAAACGGGCCTTCCACACGCAGGATTTCCTTTTCCTTCATCGCGCCGAACACATGGTCGGTGAACTTGCCGCCGGGCATGTGGCGGATGTGCAGTTCCACCCCGGGCGCCTCGGTCTGGGTGTGGGGGGCGTTGGCCATCGAATACGCGCGGCGCGCGCCATCACGCAGGATGAACTCGATGTACTGGCCCGCGTGGTAGCGGAAGGTGTCGGCGGCGGGCAGCTGCAGGCGCACCTGCATCACGTCCGGCGACTTTTTCTCCAGCGTGGACACGCGCACCGGCATCTTCTTGATGGGGTAGGCGCTTTCGTCAGTGACCTGGCGCGATTCGAGCACCACGTCCGACAACGGCTCGGCGCAGCAGGTCAGCACCAGGCCTGCGGCTTCTTCGTCGGCGCTGAGCGCTTTGGGCTGGTGCTCGCCGTGGCGCACCGTGCCGCTGATCTTCTTGCACTTGCACGAGCCGCAGGCGCCGTCCTTGCAGCCATAGGGCAGGCCCACGCCGTTCTGGATGGCGGCGCCCAGGATGGTCTGGCCTGTGGTGGCACTGAAAGCGCGGCCGCTGGGCTGCACGGTGATCTGGAACGCTGCGGTGGTGGCAGCCTCGGCGCTGGTCATGTTGTGGGTATCCTCGGGACGTGTTCTATCCAAGCAAACGGCCCCGATTTTGCCTTCAAACCAAAACCCCCTAGGCGCCCTGCCGGCGCGCTTTCGCCGTGAACGCCTGCTGATCGTGGGCTGTGGTGACGTGGGTCAACGTGTGGTGCGTGACCTGAACACCGGCCCGGGTGCGGGGCGCCTGCAGGTGCTGGCGCTCACCTCCAGCCCGTCCCGCGTGGCAGGGCTGCGCCGTCTGGGCGCGCGGCCATTGCTCGGCAACCTGGACGATGCCGCCACGCTGCGCCGCCTGTCGGGCGTGGCCACGCGGGTGCTGCACCTGGCGCCGCCGCCCGGTGAAGGCGCAGGCGGCGCTGCCTGGTGGGCCGACCCGCGCACCGTGGCACTGGCCCGGGTGTTGCGGCTGCGCAGCCTGCCGGTGTCGCTGGCGTATGCGTCCACCAGTGGGGTGTATGGCGATTGCCAGGGCGCTTTGGTGCCCGAGACGCGGCCCCTGGCCCCCGCCACGCCCCGTGCGCAGCGCCGGGTGAATGCCGAACGTGCTGTGCGCCACCTGGGCCGTGCCGGGGTGCGCGCCAGCGTGCTGCGCATTCCGGGCATTTATGCCGCCGACCGCGAGGGTGGCACGCCCGAGGCCCGTCTGCGGCGCGGAACGCCGGTGCTGGTGCCCGAGGACGATGTGTTCACCAACCACATCCACGCCGACGATCTGGCGCGCGCCAGCGTGGCCGCGTTGTGGAAGGGGCGGCCGCAACGCGCCTACAACGTGAGCGATGCGACCCACATGAAGATGGGTGATTACTTCGATCTGGCGGCCGACCTGTATGGCCTGCCGCGCCCGCCCAGGGTGCCGCGCAGCACGGCGCAGGAGCAGTTGTCCTTGATGCTGCTGAGCTTCATGGGCGAGTCGCGCCGACTGGACAACCGGCGCATGTTGCAGGAGCTGGGGGTGCGGCTGCGCTACCCCAGCGTGGGGCAGGGGCTGCGGGGTTTGCGCGTGGCGGATGTATCGGCAGGCGCTCAGCGCGGGTAGACGTTGCCCTGGCTGTCGTAGCAGCGAAACACGTTGCAGTGCGTGAATTTTTTCGGCTCCGGGGCCGGAGCGGGCTGGGGGGTGGGGCGCACTGGGTGGCGGGGTGGTACGACCACCACCACCGGCGCCGGGGTGGTGTTGACCGTGGTGGGGCGCGATGCACGGGCCTTTTCCACCTCTGCGTAGCCTGCAGGGCCCAGGCAGTCCAGGTCCATCTGCCGCTGGGCGGCCTCCACGCGCTGGCTTTGTTCGTAGCTGCCCCCGCTGCTGCTCAGCACCACATCGAGATTGCGGCGTGAGCGTGCACATTCGGGCGACCGCGCGTAGTCCGGGGTGGCGGGCCGGGCGCTGTCGCGCTGGGCATTTCGCAGGGCTTCGGTTTCTGCGGCCTTGTTCTCGGCCTCCTGGCGTTTTTGCTTGAGCGCCAGCGCTTCGGCGGCCTGCTCACGTTCGCGCTGGATTTCCTCCGGCGTCTTGCGTGCTTCCACCTCACGCGCCGTGGCGCCGCCTGCACATTTGCCATCGGTGTAGGTCACCTTGCCGGTGGCGGGGTCGGTGCAGCGCACCACCTGGGCCTGGGCGGCGGTGCCGATCCAGGCCACACACAGGCATGCGAGGAGATGCTGGGCTCGGGTCATGGGGGCACCGCTCAAAAAGTGGGGTTCGTTCGACTGCAAGAGCCAGGCGTCGCGGCTCAGGGCTGTTCCTGGCTGTTCGAGAACTGGCGCGAGCGCCAGTCCTGCGGATGGGGCGTGTAGCTACCGGGGGCCAACTGCCCGGGGTTGCGGTTGCGCCGGTCTTCTGCGGCGCGGCGGTCGCGCTCGGCCTGCTCGCGGCGGGCCTGGTCGCGTTCGCGGGCGCGGCGGTCGGCGTCGCGGGCCTGCTGTTCGCGTTGGTCCCGCTCGCGGGCCGCACGGTCCCGTTCGGCACGGTCGCGGTCACGCTCCCGTTCGCGCCAGTCGTTGCGGTCGCGGTCCCTGTCCCAGCGGTTGTCATGCCGGTCACGCCCGCCGTAGTAGACGGGGGGCGGTGGCGGGGGCGAGTAGATCACCCCGGGCGCGCGGTACACGGGCGGGGCCTGGTACACCGGCGGTGGGGCGCTGTAGATGTACCCCGGCTGTTCGTACACCTGGTAACGCGGGGGCTCGTAGTACGGATCGCCCGGCACGGTGGCGCACCCGGTCACAAGAAACCCCAGGGCCGAGGCAGAAAGGATGCGGGCGAGTGTGTAGGTCATGGTGTTCAGACTCCGGCCCCGGGGTGCGCGTTCCACCCGGGTCCGTAAAGCCCCTGAAAAACACCCCGGTGGGATGTTACAAATTTCAAAGGCTGGCGTGGGCTGTGCCAAGCCCTTTAGCGTTTGGCGCCGCCATTTGGTTGACCGCTCCGGGACGCCTGCTGGGCGGTACCTCGGCCCGCATCGGGCCCAACGCTTCGCTGCCTTGTGTGGGTATCAAAATTGATAGCTTAAAAGGCATGCTGGACGCGCGCAAACGGCCAAAAAAACATCGAAACATGCGTCTGCCTACTGCCCTTCACGCCGTGCGCGGGCGTGGTGGCGGGCAGCAGGGCGGCGGCCGGGCTTACTTGGGCAGCACGCGGCGGATCGTGTCGGCCAGATCTTCGGCCACAAACTTGGCCACATAGCCGTCGGCGCCCACGCTGCGCACATGGTCTTCATTGGCCGAGCCCGACAGCGACGAGTGAATGACCACCGGCAGGCCATGGAAGCGCGCGTCCTGCTTGATGTTGCGGGTCAGGGTGAAGCCGTCCATCTCCGGCATTTCCAGGTCGGTGAGCACCATGGCCACACGGTCGAGCACCGTTTTGCCTTCGGCCTCGGCGCTTTTGGCGATGGCGTTGAGCCGGTCCCAGGCCTCCTTGCCCGACTTGACCATCTCGTAGGGGGCGTTGAGCACCTTGAGTTCCTGCTCGATCAGCGAGCGGGCCACGAAGGAGTCGTCTGCCGCCAGGACGATGGTGCCGGGCTTGAGCTTGAGCTTGGCGCCCACCTTCTCTTCGGTCACCTCATGGCCGTCAGACGGCGACACCATCTGCAGGATGGCTTCCACGTCCAGCACCTGTGCCAGGCGGGACTCGTCGGTGTTGCCGTCCAGCCGGGCGATGCTGGTGACCAGCTTGCCTTTGGCGCCGCTGGTTTCGGCCGACAGCACCTGTTTCCAGTCCAGCCGCACGATGTCTTCCACCGATTCGACCGCAAACGCCTGGGTGGTCCGTGCGTATTCGGTCACCAGCATGATGTTCAGGCCCGTCTGGGGCTTGCAGCCCACGATGGAGGGCAGGTCCAGCACCGGGATCACCTGGCCGCGCAGGTTGACCACCCCGAGCGAATGGGGCGTGGTGCCCGCAATGGGGGTGATGCTGGGCATGGCCACGATCTCGCGGATCTTGAAGACGTTGATGCCGAACAGCTCGGACTTGTTCAAGGCGGTGTCGGTGCCCAGGCGGAACAGCAGCAGCTCAAACTTGTTGGTGCTGGTGAGGTTGGTCCGCTCGTCGATGTCCTGCTGGATGGCTTTCATGATGGGTCCTTCGCGCAGAAATGAAGATACGCGCTTTTACAAATTCTAGGACCCAAACGGCGTGTGCAGTGCGCTAAATCTTCAGGCAATACCCGAATAGTGCGCCGCAGCATGCGGGCGTGGTGGCGCCGTCACACACCGGCCAGCGCCACGGGCTCGAAGTGCACAACCGTGGGGAAGGGGTCATAGAAATGGTGCAGCAGCTGCTTCCACTCCTGGTACTGGGGAGATTTTCGAAACCCCACCTCGTGGTCGGCCAGGGTGGCCCAGCGCACCAGCAATACATAGTCCTGCGGCCGCTCCAGGCAATGACCCAGCTCATGGGAGATGTAGCCGGGCATGGAGGCAATGATGCGCTGCGCCTGGGCAAAAGCCTGTTCAAACGCACTGTTCTGGCCGGGGCGGACGGTAAGGTGGGCAATTTCCAGAATCATGGGGTGGCCAGAGGGGTTGCAACAGGGGTGGATGGGGCAGGGAATCAGACCACATTGCTGCGCTGCGTGGGCTCGGGCTGGGCTGCGGCGGCCTTCATTCCGTCCGCCAGGCGGTGCAGCAGCCTGAGCAGGGGCGCGTCCGACGCGTCGCAGGCCAGGCCAATGTGGCGCGAAAAGGCCAAGGGCCCGTCCAGCGGGCGGGTGAGCGCGCGGCGCGCCTGGGCTGCATGCGACTGCGGCACCACGGCCAGGCCCATGCCCGCGTCCACCATGTGCAGCAGCAGTTCCTCTCGCGCAGCGCTGGCCTGCACCTGCAGCGCAATGCCCCGCTCTGCCAGCAGGCGGATGAAGGATTGGTGCAGCGGACAATACGGCCACTCGATGAGGGGCAGGTTCTCAATGTCTGCTAGGCCAAAGCGCTTCTTGAAGCGCAGCGGGTGCTGCTCGGGCACCAGCATCACATAGGGCTCGTACCACAGCGGCACAAAGGTGTCGCCAGGCGGCTTGCAGTGCTCGGCCACCATGCGCAGCCGGGCTTCTTGTGCGCTGGCGGTGAGCCGCACCATGGTGTGGGGCCACTCCTGCGCAATCTGTGTGAACAGGGGGGCGGCGGGCTGCACCATCAGGTCGTCCTGCAGGAAGATGCCCAGTGTTTCACGTGGTGCATCGCGAAAGTCGCGCACCATGGCGCTGGACTGGGCCAGCAGGCTGCAGGCGCGCGGATACAGCCGGTGCGCGGCGGGCGTGGGCGCCAGGCCCTGGCGGCTGCGCTCGAACAGGGTGGTTTCGAGCGCATCCTCCAGCCCCTTGATAGCCATGCTGATGGACGGCTGCGCCACAAAACAGCGGCGCGATGCGGCAGTGACCGAGCGCTCTTCATAGGCCGCGACAAAGTAGCCCAGGGCGCGCAGGTCAAACAGCATGGCGTCAGGGCCTTTCTTGGTTCTGGGATCAGACAGGGGTGATGGTGGTGACCGTTTCCCGGAAGTAGTCCACCTGGGCATCGCGCGAATGGCTGGTGATCCAGGTCACGGATTCCACTTCGCGCTGTTGTACCGCATAAAAGAAGCGCTGGTGAAAGTGCGTGAGCACCCAGTCGTTGCCCAGCGGCTGGCTGTGGGTGTGCAGGATCTTCGTGCCGCGCGGGAACACCTCCACCCCGAGGCGCTGCACCACGGCCATCGCCTCGGCCTTGTTGCGGGCGATTTGCCAGCTGGTGTCGGCATCGTCGCGGTAGTGGTCAATGCGGAAGTCCACATCGTCGGCAATGGTGGCCAGCAGCGTGGGCACGTCCTGCTGTTCAAAGGCGGTCAGCACGCGGTCGATGGGGAAGGTGAGCGGCGGGTTGGTCGTCATGTCGGGTCTCCGGTGGGTGGTGGGGTCAATCCATCAAACAAACCCTGGCCAGGGAGCCGCCACTGTAGGCAGAGCCCGGCGCCCACACAACGATGGAATTTGTGGGTCTGGGCGATAAAAAATCGATGGGTGCCGACGAGCAAGGCTCGGAGCGGCTAACAAAACTCAGCGAAGCGGTTCTGGCCAGGCGCTGCGTCGCAGGCAGTACGAGCAGTACGACAAGACGCGGCAACGACGCCAGAAGAGTTTTGTTGGCCGCTCTCAGTCCGAAATTCCTGGGACCTGCCGCAGATAGGCATGCAGTGCCGCAATCGACTGGCGCACCTTGGCGGGCTGCGCATCGCGCTGCGGCGTCACGGCCCAGATGTCCAGCGTGCCAAACGACCACTCGGGCAACAGCCGCACCAGCCGCCCGGCCTGCAGTGCCTCGTGCGCGTCCATGCTGCCCACCAGCGCCAGGCCCAGCCCGGCCTCGCACATCTGTTGGATGGACAGCTGGTTGTTGCTGGCAATGCGGGGCTCCACCCGCAGCGCGCGCGGCTCGCCCGCCGGGCTGCGCAGGTCCAGCAGCAGCCCGCCCCCTTCACGCGCAAAGCCCAGCCAGCTGTGGGTGAGCAGCGCATCGGGGTCGCGCGGCACGCCATGCTGCGCCAGCCACTGCGGCGACGCTGCCAGGTACCACTGCATGCCACACAGCCTGCGCGCCGCCCAGGTCGAGTCCGACAGCCGCCCAAAGCGCACCGCCAGGTCGATGCGCGCATTGATGAGGTCGATGGGGGAATCGTCCACCAGCAGCCGCAGGCGCAGCGCCGGGTGGGCGGCCAGCAATTCGCCCAGCGCGGGCGCAATGTGGCGCGCAAAACCCACCGTGGCCGACAGGCGCAGCTCGCCGCTGGGTTCGTCGCGCGAGGCCGCCAGTTCGGCCCGCGCCTGCTCGGCGGCGGCCCACATGGCGGCGCAGCGCGCGTGATAGCGCTGGCCCGCCTCGGTCAGCGCCAGCTTGCGGGTGGAGCGGTGCAGCAGCGTCACGCCGCCATCGCTTTCGAGCTTGCGCACCTGCTGGCTCACGGCCGAGGTGCTCATGCCCAGCGCACGCGCGGCGCCGCTCATCGATCCGTGTTGCACCACGGCGGCAAACACGGCCATGCGTTTGAGGTCTTCCATGGGGTAATTGTGAAGTACAGCTTCAAGGAGAAGGCATTTTTAGCCCTCTACCGCGCACTTTGACAAGCCCGTAATCTCACCCCATCGCAACTTTGACCCCAGGAAACCCCATGAACATCGCCCTGATCGGTGCCACCGGCTTTGTCGGCTCGGCCGTGCTGAATGAACTGCTGCAACGCGGCCACCGCGTGACTGTTCTGGCCCGCAACCCCGGCAAGCTCACCCCCCGTGAGGGCCTCACGGTGGTGGCTGCCGACGCGCAGGATGCTGCCCAGGTCGCCAAGGCCGCCGCAGGCCACGACGCGGTGGTGAGCGCCTACAACCCCGGCTGGACGGTGCCCGATATCCACGACCAGTTCCTCAAGGGCACCCGCGCCACCATCGACGGCACCAAGCAGGCCGGCGTGCGCCGCTTTCTGATGGTGGGCGGCGCGGGCAGCCTGTTTGTGGCACCCGGCGTGCAACTGGTGGACACGCCCCAGTTCCCCGCCGAATGGAAGCAGGGCGCCCTGGCCGCGCGTGAGGCGCTGAACTGGATCCGCACCGAAAACACGCTGGACTGGACCTTCCTCTCGCCCCCCATCCTGCTGCAGCCCGGCGAGCGCACCGGCCAGTACCGCCTGGGCGATGAAGCCCCGCTGATGAACGGCGAACAGCCCGGCAGCATCAGCGTGGCCGACCTGGCCGTGGCCATCGTGGACGAGCTGGAAACGCCGCGCCACGTGCAAAAGCGGTTCACGGTGGCGAACTGAGCCTTTCCGGATTGACAGGGTCTGCGCCCAGTGGGCGCAGCCTTTTTTTGTTACTTCAGGAAAAAGCCGCCAGGTCGATCAGTGTGTGGCCCAGCACTATGGGCCACAGGGTTCTCCAGTGCAGGAACCAGCGGCACATCACCCCATGCGCAAAGAAGGCCGCGATCACGCCGTGCCTGCCGTGCTCCCAGTGCGCCAGCGCGAAAATGGTTGATACGCAGAGTGTGAAGCGCATTTCTGAAGGATGTTGGCGCGCACTGGCGTACAGCAGCCATGGCAGCCCAATGAAAAAGATGCTCTCCACCAGCCCGGCGCTGACTGCCGCATAGATTTGCAACGCCGCACCCGCCAGGCCCTGAGGGAAAAGTTGCACCAACTGGAAGCTGCCAGGCGACGGGCCGAGCACCCGCCACGACAGGTTTCTCGCCACCAGAAAGGCCAGCCCTGCGGTGACGAACACCATCAGCCCCTGACCTGTAAGCGGCCACAGGTTTTTTCCGAGCGGCACGAGTCCGTAGTGTGATGGGCGCAATGCGGCTTTGTGGGCGAGCAGCCCCAGCAAGAGAGCCGGAAGCACTATCCATTGAAGCCCGTCAACCGCCCAGAAGGTCGGTGCTCCCCGGCTTCCCAGGGCCGGTAGGTAAAAGCCATTGAGTTGCCAGACGAGCAGCACCGGGATCAGGGACCAGCCCACGAGCAGCTGTTGCCTGGTAGTGAGAAAAAACGGCCGTTTCAATGTCGAGATCAAGCGCCTCTCCGGGGTCCTGGTGGGGGGTCATCCCGTTCACCTGTCTCGGAAAGCTTTGACCGGTGCGGGGAGGATCATCTTCTCCGCAGCCGGATGGCCGAGCCGCATCGCCGAACACCTGGGCGTGAAATAGTCCCCAATGCGCCCCCCAGATACATCTGCAGGCGCGTTCGGCGGGATCTCTCACCCGATAAACCACCGCATTGGCACCAGCACGATCGACGGAAACAGCACCATCAGGAACATCATGGCGAACTGCGCTGCCATGAAGGGGATCACTCCGCGCGTGACCTCGTCCATGCGCATCTTGCCCACGCCCGCCACCACGTTCAGCACCGTGCCCACAGGTGGGGTGATCAGGCCGATGGAGTTGTTCATGATGAACAGCACGCCGAAGTAGACCGGGTCGATGCCTGCGGCCTTCACCACCGGCATCAGCACCGGGGTCAGGATCAGGATGGTGGGCGTCATGTCCATGGCGGTGCCCACGGCCATCACCAGCACCATGATGGCGATGAGCAGCAGCGTGGGGTGTTCCATCAGCGGCTTGAGCAGGGCCACCAGCTGGCGCGGGATATCGGCCACGGTGATGAGCCAGGCGCTGACCATCGCGGCAGCCACCAGGAACATGATCACCGCCGTGGTCTTGGCCGCGCTGGTGAACACCTCGGCCAGCTGGCGCCAGTGCAGTTCACGGTAGACCAGCGTGGCCACCAGCAGGGCATACACCGCAGCTACCGCCGCAGCCTCGGTCGGCGTGAAGACGCCCATCTTCAGGCCCACGATCACGATGACCGGCAGGAACAGCGCCCAGGTCGATTCCTTGAGCGCCTGCAGCTTCTCGGCCCTGGACGCCTTGGGCGGCGGCGTGACGTTTTCGCGCTGAGACACCCAGTACCAGGTGACGGCAATGGCCAGGCCCATCAGCAGACCCGGAACGATGCCCGCCAGAAAGAGCTTGCTGATCGACACGTTGGCCGCCACGCCAAACACCACAAAGCCGATGGAGGGCGGAATGACCGGCGCGATGATGCCGGCCGAGGCGATCAGCCCGCCCGCGCGCGCCTTGTCGTGCCCGGCTTTCACCATCATCGGTAGCAGCAGGGCCGCCAATGCAGCGGTGTCCGCCACGGCCGAGCCGGAAAGCGCCGCCAAAAGGCAGGCCGCCAGGATGGTCACAAACCCTAGCCCGCCGCGCCGGTGGCCCACCAGCACCAGGGCCAGCCGCACGATGCGCTGCGACAGCCCACCCACGTTCATGATTTCGCCCGCTAGCATGAAGAAGGGCACGGCCAGCAGCGGAAAGCTGTCCGCGCCGTTGATCACGTTCTGCGCCAGGATCTGCGCGTCAAACAGGTCCAGGTGCCACATGAGGGCGACGCCGGACACCAGCAGCGCATAGGCAATCGGCACGCCGATGGCCATGGCGGCCAGCAGGGAGCCGAGGAAGATGAATACCGTCATGGGTGGGCTCTCCAGGTCATTGCGGTGCAGGGTTCACTTGCGCGATGCGATGATGGGCGCCGGAGCCTCGTGGGGCACTTGGCTGCCCACGGCCGCCAGCTCCTCGGATTCGGCGATGCGAACCAGCTCGCCGTCCGGCATCTGGCCCGACACGATGCGCCACAGGTCCAGCGCCAACAGCAGCCCGGACGCCACGGCAAACACCACGCCCGACGCATAGAAGATGGCCATGGACGCCCCCGTGACCGGTGCATCCACATCCCAGTTGATGCGCGCCTGCGCCAGCGCGCCGCTGAACAGCAGCCAGGTGCACCAGAGCATCAGCGTGTAGCTCAGGCCCAAGCAAATGCGCTGGCCTAGCGGCGGCAGGCGCGCCAGCAAAAAGTCCGTGCCCAGGTGGCCCCGCTCACGCACCGCCACGATGGCGCCCAAAAAAGTGATCCACACAAACAGCCAGCGCGAGACCTCCTCGCTGATGGCAATGCCGGAGTTGAACGCATAGCGCAGCACCACGTT
>OGCL01001405.1_pt1 | contig 20688 bp, 35 predicted proteins | sample 1570041 | NCBI WGS metagenome assembly OGCL01 (sample SAMN06266162, study PRJEB24511) | hot springs metagenome | isolation source: Hot spring water | place: South Africa: Limpopo | collected 2015-06-22
TGTTTCAAGGGAAGTCATTGCCTTTTGTATGTTGTCAAGCAGATGCTCTGCCTTCACAGGCGAGTCATTATTTACTACATACCTGTAAATTGCATAAAGGTCGTCTGACGCTACATTATCTATGCGGACTTCGTATTTCATGCCTTCCCGGCAGAGCGTATTTTCTTTTTTAATTCTCCGAATGCCTGATGAAGGGGTTTATGCCTGCCTTCAAGCATATCTTTTCTTCCCATTGCCAAGATCTTCAGCATAGCCATGCTTTCACGGTCTTTTTCATATTCCTTTATGTCCTGAATTATTGCCCGCGCCTCTCCGTTTACGGTTACGACAACTGGATTGCCAGTTTCGGATATTTCTCCGATTATTTCCGACGCGTGAGATTTAATATGGCTTATGGGTTTGACGGCTGCGCTCAGTTTCATCTCTTCCTCCTTAAATGACTAAAATTAAGTCTTTATTCAGTCTATCAAATTTTAATGAGAAATTAAAGCATTTTTTGAGCGCAGGGACCTGGCCGAAAATAGCCGAAGCATGCCCGCCTTACATAAATCGTTTAATTTAGGTTAAAATACCTTTTATCTTATGGGTAAGGTAATAGCTATAGACGGGCCTTCAGGCGCAGGAAAGAGCACGGTGTCGAAGCTTATTGCAGAGAAACTCGGCTTTCAGTTTCTCGACACAGGCGCATTGTATCGTGCTACAGCCCTGCATTTAAGGAGAAAGGCAATAGAGCCTGAAAGCCATGATATCGAAATCCTTAATGCGCTTAACGGCGTCACTATAAACTTTAAAAATGGCCGCGTCTTCCTAAACGGCGAGGATGTCTCAGAGGAGATAAGGACAACCGAGGCAGGCCATTATGCATCCGTATTTTCGGCTAATAAGGTAGTAAGAGACTTTCTCCTCCATATCCAGCGTGATACTGCCATTGATAATGACATTGTGGCAGAGGGCAGGGATATGACAACCGTTATATTCCCAAATGCATGGAAGAAATTTTTTCTCGACGCCTCAGAGGAAGGAAGGGCAAAAAGGCGTTATCTTCAGTTAAAGGGAAAAGGCATGGATATAACAATGGATGAGGCATTGAGAGATGTAATGGAGAGGGACAAAAGGGACAGCAGCAGGGATATTGCTCCGCTTAAAAGGGCTGATGACGCCATTTATATAGATACCACGGATTTGAATCTCGAAGATGTTCTAAAAAAGGTATTGGAGGCAATAGGCAATTAAAATCCTTCATCTTCTTATCCGGCTTGTAGCCTATCTTTTATTCAAGGTATTTTTCAGGCTCAAGGTTTACGGCCCGGAATTTATTCCTGAAAAGGGCGGTGTGATAATCGCTGCCAATCATGTAAGCTTCCTTGACCCTCCTCTTCTTGGGGTAGTTTTAAAGAGAAGGGCGACCTTTATCGCAAAAAGGTATCTTTTTTTTATGCCGATCATAGGGCATATAGTTAAGCTTTATTCCATTCCTGTTGATGCTGGCAGGACACGGCCTTCAGCCATAAAAGAGGCGGTGAAGAGGCTTAAGATGGGAAAATTGGTCGTTATATTTCCTAAAGGGGGAATAAACCTGAATGGAAGTTTCATCGATGCAAAGAGGGGGATAGGACTGATTGCTGCTATGAGCGGCGCCTACATAGTCCCCGCCTTTATTGACGGTACGCAGAGGGCGCTGCCTGTTGGTTCGAAGTTTTTGCGGCCAGCGAAAATAGAGTTGCATTTCGGGCATCCTTTAAAATTAGAAGAAAACGAGGATGCAAAGGAGTTTGAGGAAAGGATATGCATGGATATAATGGCAAAATAAAGGCATTGTCCTCTTGCCTATAATCTGTCCAATCCTGTATTCTATATCTGAATTGCATTATGGGTGCCAGTCTTAAAATAATTACCGCGAAACGGGCAGGCTTCTGCTTCGGTGTAAAAAGGGCTGTTGACATGGCCTTTGATGCTGCCCATAAAAACGGCCAAAAAGATGATAAAGAATGCTGCGATGTATATACCCTCGGCCCTGTCATCCACAACCCTCAGGTGATAGAGAAACTGAAGTCAGAAGGCGTACAGCCTACAGATGATATAGACAACCCAAAGATAAAAACCATTATAATAAGGACTCACGGCGTTCAGCAGGAAGTATCGGACAAACTGTCCAAAAAGGGATATAAAGTGGTGGATGCCACATGTCCCTTTGTTAAAAAGGCGCAGCAATATGCTAAACTCCTGAAGGAAGACGGCTATCAGGTTATTATCATTGGAGATAAGGATCATCCGGAGGTTAAGGGCTTGATGAGCTATGCCGGTGAAGATGTGGTTGTTGTTAATAAAGATGACGGCTTGCCTAATCTTAAAAACAGGGTTGGGTTTGTCGTGCAGACAACGCAGCCTCTGAGCGTCCTGAAAAAATTTATATCCGAGGCAGTAGAGCAGGTAAGGGAGCTGAAGGTGTTCAATACCATTTGCAATTCCACTGCCCTGAGGCTTAAAGAGACCAAGGAGATGGCAGGGAAGGTGGATGTGATGATCGTTGTGGGCGGCAAAAACAGCGCCAACACAACCCAGCTTGCGCAGTTATGTGCTTCCATGTCTATTCCAACGTACCATATAGAAACGGCTTCGGAGATAAAGGACGAATGGTTTTCAAATGCAGATAAAGTCGGAATAACTGCAGGGGCATCGACCCCTAATTGGATCATAAAAGATGTGGAAAAAAGAATTAGGGATATAGGCGGAGAGGGATCGTAATGGAAACACAAACAAAGGAAGAAACAAAAGACCTTGAGAAGCTCTATGCTGAGACGCTGCACAGAGTAGAGAGGGGAGGCATCACAAAGGGCAAAATCATTGCGGTGAAGAGCGATGTCGTGGTGGTGGATGTGAAGTACAAGTCAGAGGGGATAATTCCTGTTGCCGAGTTTACCGAAGATGAGCTTTCGAACTTAAAAGAGGGCGATAATGTAGAGGTATTTGTAGAAAGGATAAACGACCAGGAAGGTGTTGTAATTCTTTCCAGGGACAGGGCAGCAAAGATAAGGACATGGGAGATGTTGACCGAGGCGCACAGCAGCAATGTCAGGGTAGAAGGAAGAGTGGTTGGAAAGACAAAGGGAGGATTGTTTGTTGATATAAAGGGCATAAAGGCATTTCTTCCGTCTTCGCAGATAGATATCAAGGCGGTTAAAGATATGGATTCTTATATAGGACAAACTATGGCCGTGAGAATACTCAAGATAACTCCGCCGAGGGGGTATGCCAATGTTCTCGGTAATCAGGCATCGGTGATTGTATCCCGAAGGGCTGTGATAGAGGAAGAGAGGCATGTAAGAAAGGAAGAGACGATTAAACTGCTGAAAGAGGGTGCTCTACTGAAAGGCATTGTAAAAAATATTACCGATTACGGCGTATTTGTCGACCTCGGCGGCATCGACGGTCTTCTTCATATATCGGACATATCATGGAGGAGGGTTAATCACCCTTCGGAATTCTTCTCTGTAGGCGACGAGAGGGAGTTTGTTGTACTTAAATACAACGAGGGTACCGAGAAGGTTACTCTCGGGTACAAGCAGAAAAAGCAGGATCCGTGGATTTCTGTGGAAGATAAGTATAAAGTAGGGATGAAGCTCAAAGGGAAGGTTGTAAGCATAACGGATTATGGTGTTTTTGTTGAGATAGAGAAAGGACTCGAAGGCCTTATCCATGTATCGGAACTGGATTGGGCCCCGAGGCCAAAGCATCCTTCAAAATATGTCTCCGGCGGAGACGAGGTAGAGGCAGCAGTTATTAATGTCAATAAGGACGAGAGAAAATTATCCCTTACCATCAAGCAGTTGAAGCCCAGGCCGTGGGACCTTGTAGGCCAGAATTACAAGGTCGGACAGAGGATAACCGGAAAGGTAAAGACTGTCACCGATTTCGGCGCCTTTGTGAGGCTCCCGGAGGGTGTTGACGGGCTTATACATATTTCGGACCTGTCATGGATAAAGCACATAAAGCATCCGTCAGAGGTATTGAAAAAGGGCCAGAAGATCGATGCTGTCATCCTCAGCCTTGAGCCTGATAAAGAAAGGATGGCCCTTGGAATAAAACAGATGACCCCGGACCCATGGCAGAGCGAAATCCCGGCAAAATTCAGGCTTGGGGATGAGTTCAAGGGAAAGGTGTTAAGGATTACTGACTTCGGGATTTTTGTAGAACTTGAAGGAGGAGTGGAAGGACTCGTTTATTCGTCAGAGGTGGATGCCTCCATGGAAATTAAAGAGGGCGATGAAATTTGGGTGAGGATTATAAAGGTGAATGTGGAGGAAAGAAAAATAGGTCTCAGTATGAAGAACCTGAAAAGTGCAGCAGTGGAGCGATGAGTAATGAAGGTTAAGAAGACCTGCATTTTCATAATACTATTTTTAGTGATTCTAATAGTTATCAGCGCCCTCTTTGCGTTTTTTCAGAAAGAGGTCCCGCTGAAGGAAAAAGTGGCGCTGGTTAATGTTGAGGGGCCTATACTCCAGGCAAAGCACAAGGTGGATGAAATTAAGGACTATGTAAAGGACAAATCCATAAAGGCCATAGTTCTGAGGGTAGATAGCCATGGAGGAGGCGTTGTCCCTTCTCAGGAGATATACGAAGAGGTCAGGAAGGCTGCTGCCCAGAAAAAGGTCATCGTATCCATGGGCTCTGTTGCAGTCTCGGGAGGCTACTACATATCGGCCCCTGCGAGCAGGATTATCGCAAATCCAGGCACTATAACAGGCTCCATAGGTGTAATCATGGAGGTTCCGAACATTAAGGGTCTTATGGATAAAATCGGAGTAAAGACCGAGGTCATAAAGAGCGGAAAACATAAGGATATAGCTTCTGTATTCAGGGAAATGGGGAGCGAAGAGAAGGAGATAATACAGGGAGTGATGAACGACGTCCATGAACAGTTTATCAAGGCCGTATCCGACGGAAGGAGAATCCCCATCGAGGATGTAAGGAAGATAGCAGACGGGAGAATATTCTCAGGGAATCAGGCAGCAAAGATCGGCCTTGTGGATGAGATCGGAGACCTTGAATATGCAATCAAGGCAGCAGCAAAAATGGCCGGCATAAAGGGCGAGCCAGAAATCGTAATAAAAAAGGAGCGGCATCCGATTCTTGATCTTATAAAGGGAAAGATGCCTGAGGAAATATTAAAAATTATGCCAAAGGCAGAATTAAAATACATGTATATACCATAAAAAGGGGGTTTTTTATGACAAGATCCGTCTTAATAGAAAAGGTGACTGAGAAATTAGAAGGTCTTACAAAAAAACAGGTCGAAACAATTGTCAATTCTGTATTTAATGGAATGAAAGAAGCTCTTGCAAAAGGAGAAAAAATTGAAATCAGAGGCTTTGGGAATTTTAGGGTCAAACAGAGAAATGCCAAATTAGCGAGGAACCCAAAGACAGGACAAAAGGTTCATGTTTCGGCTAAAAAGGTATTGAGATTCAGGATAGGCAAGCCGTTCCATGATGCCCTCAATAAAACATAAGACTATAAGCTATAGGCAAGAGGCGATAGGAAGAAAAGTTAAAGATAATATTTTTCCTTACCTATTGCCCATTGCCTATAACCTATTGTCTGACTTTATCATGAAACGAAGGGAATTTTTAAAGGGGTCAATAAAGGTCTTTTTCTCTTTATTAGCCGCTGCTGTTTTATCAGTTTTTATTTATATCTACCCGTTCGGAATCAAAGAAAAAAGGCTCAAATTCTTTTATATCATCGACGAAGACGACCTGCCGAAAAAGGGCGTAAAAAAGATAGAATTTAAATACAGGGCAGAAGATAGCGACAAGGATCTGACTGTCCGCATATTTCTATCTGCCGTGGATGGCAGATTAACTGCATTTTCATCTGTATGCACTCATTTAGGATGTCTGGTAAATTGGGACAATAATAAAAAAGAGTTCTTGTGTCCATGCCACGGCGGCAGATTCGATATAAATGGCGGTGTTATTAAAGGGCCTCCCCAAAAACCTCTGGCAAAATTGCCGCTTGAGATTAAAGAGGGCAAGGTTTATATAGGGATTAAGGCATAGATAGCATACAATTATATGGGTAAAATTTTTGATTGGATAGACAGCAGATTTGGAGTAAAGGAGCCTCATAAAAGGTTTTTTCAAAGGCCTGTGCCTGAAAATCTTAATTACTCTTATTGTCTCGGAGGCATGGCATTCACTTATTTTCTTATGCTCGCATTCACTGGCATGCTGCTTTCTATTTATTACATACCTTCCGAAAAAGAGGCGTTTAAGAGCGTTGTAGCAATCACAAATGAGGTGACTCTTGGATGGCTTGTAAGAAGCCTTCACAAGTGGTCTGCAAATCTCTTTATTGTATTCATAATTCTTCATACCATACGGGTTTTTGCATCAAAAGCATACAGGCCTCCGAGGGAATTAAATTGGATAGCTGGTGTTTTGGGGCTTGTCATTGCAATGGCATCCGGATTTACCGGCTACTTGCTGCCGTGGGACCAAAAAGCTTACTGGGCAACAGAGGTTGGCACTTCAATGTTTGGAACAGTTCCTGTAATTGGCAGCTATCTGATGAGTGCCGTAAGAGGAGGACTGGATATAAACGGAACTACCCTTATAAGGTTTTACAGCTTCCATGTGCTTTACCTGCCAGTATCAATGGCATTGATACTATGGGCGCATTTCCATATGGTAAAAAGACAGGGAATTTCTTCAGGACTATAACAAAAAAACTTCTTCTTTTTTATTTGCAATTTCTTGAGTTTCCCGAACCCTTATCCGGAACAGATCATGTAGGGATACCTAATTTCGGCAATACAACCCATTGCAAAATAACCCAGACTAAAACAATTCCAATGACTATGAAAATATCGCTCACTCTTTCTTGCCTTCCTTTTCGGATGTCTTTGGCTTAATATTTTCATAATCAATAAATTCTATAATAGCCATAGGAGCTCTGTCATTTACCCTCTGGCGAGTCTTTATTATCCTCAAATAACCGCCGTTCCTTTCCGCAAATCTCGGTGCTATCTCAGAAAAAAGCTTCGCTACAACAGCCCTATTAGGGATATATGACATCACGACCCTCTTTGAATTAAGGTCGCCCTTTTTGCCAAAAGTGACCAGCCTTTCTGTTATTCCTTTGATTGCCTTCGCCTTAGCAACGGTCGTCTCTATCCTCTGATGCTGCAAAAGAGATGACACAAGTCCGCGAAGCAATGCCTTTCTCTGGTTTGCTGTTCTATTAAAATGCCTTCCTGCCACACCATGACGCATTTTGCTCCTCCTGTAATATAAAGCAGATATGCTTTGTCTTAACGCTTATTTTTTAATATCCTCTAAATCTATTTTCATGCCAAAATGCAATCCCATAGCAGTGATAACATCTCTTATCTCATTAAGGGATTTGCGTCCAAAGTTTTTTGTCCTCATCATCTCATGCTCTGTCTTTTGGACTAAATCTGTTATGGTCTTTATATTTGCATTCTTTAAGCAATTATAAGCCCTGACAGACAATTCAAGTTCATCTATGCTTTTCAAAAGATTTTCTCTTGCAGATGGATTGATCTGAACCTTATTCATCGATGATAAGCTTGCTGCCTCTTCCGAATGGCTTTCTTCCTCCAAAAAAACGAGCATATCAAGATGATCTATCAGAATAGATGCAGCTTCACTTACCACCTTCTTTGGCGAAATGCTTCCGTCTGTCCAGACCTCCATAATTAGTTTGTCATAATCTGTCGCCTTGCCAACCCTTGTCTTTTCAACATTAAAGTTCACCTTTGTTATAGGACTGAACACAGAATCCATAGCTATAACATCAACAGGAAGGTCCTCCTCTTTGTTCGATTCTGCTGCTGCATAGCCTCTGCCCTTCTTTACATACATCTCCATTTCAAAAGCGGCTCCATCTCCTACTCTGGCAATATAGTGGTCTTTATTGAGAATCTGTATGCTGGAATCAGTTTCAATATCAGCGCCAGTTATATCCTTCGGTCCTTTTACCTTTAAATTAAGCACCCTTTTGCCATCTTCATGCATCTTTATTCTCAGCTTCTTCACATTCAGCACAATATCCACGACATCTTCTTTTACACCCTTAACTTGAGAAAATTCATGCAGAACACCTGGAATCCTTATGCCTGTGACCGCAGCGCCTTCTATTGAAGAAAGCAAAACTCTTCTCAGTGAATTGCCTATAGTAGTTCCAAATCCGCGTTCAAGAGGTTCTATAACCAATTTCCCATAAAAATCCGTGAGGGTTTCTTCATCGAAGCTAATCTTCTTTGGTAACTGAAAGCCCTTTTTAGCTATATTCATTTAAGGCCTCCTATGCCTTTATCTGTTTTTATTTAGAATAAAGTTCAACTATAAGCTGCTCCTGTACCGGCAGATGAATATCTTCTCTCGAAGGCATTCTAATAAACTTTCCCTTCATGTTTTGAACATCGACTTCCATCCATTCTGGAAATCCTTTATGTTCTGCAATTGAGAGGCTTTCGGATATTGCAGGAACATCCCTGCTGGATTCCTTAACCTCAACAACATCCCCTGGCCTCAAAAGGCAGGAGGGTATATCGACATGCCTCCCATTAATAAGAAAGTGTCCATGCCTCACAAGCTGTCTTGCCTCTCTTCTGTTGACTGCAAATCCCAGTCTATATACGACATTATCAAATCTTCTTTCGAGAAGCTGAAGAAGAATTTCGCCGGTTATGCCCTTGGTGCTCGATGCCTTTTTAAAGTATGTCCTGAACTGCCTCTCCATTATTCCATACATTCTTCTGACTTTTTGTTTCTCCCTTAACTGCAGTCCATAATCAGAAAGCTTTCCCTTATTCTGTCCATGCTGCCCAGGCGCATACTTTTTCCTCTCTACTGCGCATTTCTCTGTAAAACACCTTGTGCCTTTTAAAAAAAGCTTCTCGCCTTCTCTCCTGCAAAGCCTGCATAATGCTCCCTTGTATTTTGCCATTTATACCCTCCTCCTTTTAGGAGGCCTGCAGCCATTGTGCGGCACAGGAGTAAGATCCTTAATCATGGTTATTTCTAATCCTGCAGCCTGTAGAGCCCGTATAGCAGTCTCCCTTCCTGATCCTGGCCCCTTCACATAAACATCCACATGCCTTAGCCCCATTTCCATTGCCTTTTTAGCCGCTGTTTCAGAAGCCATTTGAGCGGCAAAGGGAGTTCCTTTTTTTGACCCCTTAAATCCGAGGCTCCCAGCGCTCGACCATGCAATTACATTTCCGCTCGGATCTGTTATAGATACTATTGTATTATTAAATGTTGTCTGTATATGGGCTGAGCCGCCGGGTATGTTCTTCTTTATCTTTTTTGTTCTCTTCTTCTGACCCATAAAAATATTCCTCCTTATTACTTTTTCTTGATTACGAGCTTTCTTGGGCCTTTACGCGTCCGAGCATTCGTCTTTGTTCTTTGCCCATGCACTGGCAGATGCATCTTGTGCCTCATTCCCCTGTAGCAGCCGATCTCCATAAGCCTCTTCATATTTAAAGACAGTTCCCGCCTGAGGTCGCCTTCGACCTTGTAATCCCTTTCTATGATATTCCTTATCTTGACTATATCTTCATCTGTAAGGTCCTTTACCCTCGTGTCCGGATTGACATTTGTATCGCCCAATATCCTTTTTGATAAAGATCTACCGATCCCAAATATCCTCGTAAGCCCTATTTCTACTCTTTCATTCTTTGGCAGATCCACGCCTGCTATTCTTGCCATAAAAACTCCTTCTTTATTTATTAGGTTAAGGTTAAGATATGGAATTAAATCTTATCCTCAATCTTAACCTCGACCTGTTCTTGTTATCCCTGCCTCTGCTTGTGTCTTAAATTTTCACAGAGGACTCTGACCACGCCCTTCCTCTTTACAATCTTGCATTTAGAGCATATCTGCTTAACAGAAGGTCTTACTTTCATTTTTCCTACCTCCTTAAACCCTGCTTACTTGAATCTATATGTTATTCGACCCTTTGTGAGGTCATAAGGGGATAGCTCAACCGTAACCTTATCCCCTGGCAATATCTTTATGAAATGCATTCTCATCTTACCTGATATATAGGCAAGTATAATCTGCCCGTTATCAAGCTCAACCTTAAACATTGCGTTAGGAAGGGCATCGATAACCGTTCCTTGAACTTCAATATGTTCTTCTTTAGGCATAAAATTTTAAACTGAATTATATCCTTCTAATTAGAGTTTAGTCAAGATTTCTGCGCCATTTTTTGTTATTGCAATTGTATGTTCAAAATGGGCTGACAATTTTCCATCTGCCGTAACTGCTGTCCATCCGTCATCCAATATCCTGATATCAGGAGTGCCTGCATTAACCATGGGCTCTATTGCCAGAGTCATGCCTTCCTTCAATCTCGGCCCCTGCCCTGGTTTTCCAAAATTTGGGATCTGGGGCTCTTCATGCAGAGAACGACCTATGCCGTGCCCTACAAATGCCCTTACTACAGAAAAGCCGTTAGCTTCAACATAGCTCTGAATCGCAGATGAAATATCGGAAACCCTGTTGCCTGCAACTGCCTTGCCAATGCCGACATACAGAGACTCTTCTGTCACCCTGATCAAATCCGATGCATGTGCGCTGATATTTCCGACAGGAATAGTCAAAGCGCCGTCTCCATAAAAACCGTCCAGCAGCACTCCCATATCTACACTAACTATATCGCCGTCTTTCAATATATTATCAGGCAAAGGTATCCCGTGAACCACCTGATTATTGATAGATACGCACACGCTCGACGGATACCCCCTATAGCCCTTAAATGCCGGTATTGCATTTCTCATTCTTATTTGCTTATCTATATAAGACTCTATATCAGCGCTCGATATTCCAGCTTTTATAAATGATTTAAGGCTGCCTAAAACTTCTGCCACTATCCGGCATGACGCCTCTATCTTTTTTATTTCGTGTATAGTCTTAATTATAATCATCTTATTCGTTATCTGTTATTCGTTATTCGTTAAATACGATTAACAAGTAACGAGCAACGAGCAACGAATCAGCCTTTTCTGCCCCTTAATCTTCCCTTTTTAAGAAAACCCTCGTATGACCTTGTTACCAAATGTGACTCTATTTGAGAGACCGTATCAAGGGCAACGCCGACTGATATCAAGAGGGATGTGCCTCCAAAATAAAAGGGCACATTAAATCTATTTATCAATATCTCTGGTATAACGCATACTATAGCAAGATAAATAGCCCCAACAAATGTCAGTCTTGTAAGAACTCTGTAAATATATTCGGATGTCTTCTGTCCTGGTCTGATGCCCGGGATAAATCCGCCATGCTTCTGGAGATTATCAGAAATATCGACAGGGTTGAATATTACAGCAGTGTAAAAGTAGCTGAAAAAGAATATCAGTCCTACATATAGGCTTGTATAAATAGCAGTTCCAGGCGAGAGCTGTTTTGCAATACCCTGAACCCATGGTATTGCAATGAATCCTGCTACTGTTGCCGGAAACATTATTATTGAAGATGCGAATATAGGGGGTATAACGCCTGATGTATTTATCTTTAACGGCAGATGAGTTGTCTGTCCTCCAAATACCTTTTTTCCTACAACCCTTCTTGCATACTGAACAGGTATCTTTCTCTGTCCCCTCTCCATATATATTATACCGCCCACTACAGCAATCATCATCGCTATAAGAAGAATAATAAAAAATATAGACAGTTCGCCAGCCCTTACAAGATTTAAGGTATTAAAAATCGCGCTCGGGAACCTTGCAACTATTCCAGCGAAAATTATTAAAGAAATTCCGTTTCCAATTCCCCTCTCAGTTATCTGCTCTCCAAGCCACATCAAAAAGGCAGTGCCTGATGTCAGTGTAATCATTGTAAGAAGCCTAAAACCCCATCCAGGATTCTGAATAAACTCGCCTCCAGACATGCCCTCGAGTCCTACTGCGATGCCGAGAGACTGTATGCCTGCTATTACAACTGTGGCATACCTTGTGTACCGTGTTATTTTTTTTCTTCCTGCCTCTCCTTCCTTCGCTATTTTCCCGAGAGCGGGTATAACAACAGTCAGGAGCTGGAATATAATGGACGCGCTAATGTAAGGCATTATTCCTAGAGCAAAAATAGTCATTTGAGAAAGTGCGCCGCCGGAAAACATATCAAAAAACCCCATAAGGGCGCCGCCTTTGTCTGTAAGAAACTTGCTAAGCGCCGCGCCGTCAATTCCAGGAGTAGGTATGTGGGCTCCGATCCTATAGACCGCAAGAAGGCTTAATGTAAAAAGCACTCTGTTTTTGAGTTCAGGGATTTTGAATATATTACGGATAGTTTGTATGAGCCTCATTTTGAGTGTTTGTTATCCTTTTTATTAACTTTTTAATCAACTGCCTCAACGCTACCGCCTGCAGCCTTTATCTTTGAAATTGCAGCAGAGCTAAATGAATGAGCCTTGATAGTCAAAGGCCTTTCTATATTGCCCAAGCTTAGTATTTTGATTCCATCTTTTACATCTTTTATTATTTTGCTCTGCAAAAGGACATCAGGGGTTATTACATCCGTATCTGTTATCCTCGAAATATCCATTAGATTTACGATTGCATACTCCTTTTTAAAAGGGCTGTTCTTAAAGCCTCTTTTGGGCAGTCTCCTTTGGAGGGGTGTTTGGCCGCCTTCAAATGATGGACCTTTTGTGCCCCCTGAACGAGCCTTCTGTCCTTTATGCCCCTTTGTGGATGTCTTGCCGTGTCCTGAACCGAGACCTCGACCTATTCTCTTGGGCTTCCTTCTACTACCTTCTGAGGGAGTTAAGTTGTGTATCTTCATAGTTATTCTCTCTAACCTCCTGATTTAACTTGTTCAAACTGTCAGCTATTCATTTGTCTCTTCAGGTGCCTGTTCTTCTTCGGTTTTGCCCCTAATCTTTAAAACTGCCTCGGGGTTTTTTAGCCTGCTGAGTCCATTCAACGTTGCCTTGACAGTATTGAAGGGATTATGGCTTCCGAGAGATTTTGCAACTATATCCTGCACCCCTGCCACCTCAAAAACTGCCCTGACAGCTCCTCCTGCAATCAACCCTGTCCCTTTTTTTGCAGGATTCATGACTACCTTGTTAGAACCATACTGTCCAATAATCCTGTGAGGTATTGTAGTGCCTTTTATATGGAATCTCTCTAATCTTTTCTTTGCCTGCTCCACAGCCTTTCTTATAGCCTCTGGGACTTCTGTTGCCTTGCCCTTGCCAATGCCAACAATGCCATTTTCATCTCCAACAACAACGAGCGCACTAAAAGAAAACCTTCTTCCGCCTTTCACAACCTTAGCAACCCTATTTATATAAACAACCTTATCCTTTAAATTAAGGCCCTCGGGATCAATCCTCTCAGTTTTCACCATACCTCCTGCATATAATTTAAAATTTCAAATCTCAAGTTTGAAATTAGAACTCAAGTCCGCCTTCCCGCGCAGCATCGGCAATCGCCTTTATGCATCCGTGGTATTTATAGCCCCCTCTATCAAATGCTGCCTTTTTTATGCCTGCCCTTACAGCCCTTAATGCTATCAGGCTGCCGACTTTCTTTGCCATTGCTACATTTCCCTTATTTCCCTTTTCGTCTTTGAGCTCTTTGTCAAGAGTCGATGCAGAAACCAACGTATGCCCTTTTGTATCATCGATAATCTGCGCATATATATGATTAAGGCTCCTGTAAACACTCATTCTCGGCTTTTCTGCAGTTCCGAAAACCTTCTTTCTAATCCTATGATGCCTTCTTTGCCTCGATAGTTCCTTAGTATTCACTCAAAACCCTCCAGTCGCTGCATGTTCATCAATGCACTAATTGCTATTTCTTGCCTGTCTTTCCTGCCTTTAATTTAAGCCTTTGACCTGCGTATCTTACCCCTTTACCCTTGTAGGCATCAGGCATCCTTAATTCTTTTATATTCGCAGCAACCTGGCCTAAAAGCTGCCTGTCAATGCTGCTAAGTGTAATTGTAGTCTGTTTATCATCAACCTTTGCCGAAACCCCTGACGGCAGTTCAAACTCAACCGGGTGTGAATACCCAAGTGTAAACAGCAGCTTGCTGCCTTTCGCCTGCGCCCTATATCCTACACCGCTTATTTCCAAAACCCTTTCATAGCCGACAGAAACCCCAGCCACTGTATTGGATATTAAGCTGCGTGCAAGGCCGTGAAGCGACCTGTTAAGTTTGGAATCAGAAGTCCTCTCCACTAAAATCTTGCCATCTGCAATAGATATGTTTATGCCCTCGGGCAAAGTATAATTTAATTCGCCTTTGGGGCCCTTTACAGTGACCACATCCTGCCTTTGTGCCACACTAACACCATTCGGAATCTCTACGGGCTTCTTGCCTATTCTGGACATCTATCTCTCCTTACCATACATAACACAATACTTCGCCGCCTACACCCTGAAAGCGGCATGCTTTATCGCTTAATACACCATTTGGCGTTGTAATTACAGCAACCCCAACTCCGCCCATTACCCTCGGTATTTTATCCTTGCCTACATAAACCCTCCTGCCGGGCTTGCTGATTCTCTTAAGACCCGACAGCACAGGCTCATTTTCCTGAGTATATTTCATGGTTATCCTTAATATTCCCTGCTTTTTGTCCTTAATAATCTTATAAGATTTTATAAATCCCTCTTCTTTTAAGATCTTTGCTATTTCTACCTTTATCTTTGACGCAGGAACATCAACCTTCTCACTCTTTATGAGGATTGAATTCCTCATTCTCGTCAGCATGTCTGCAATTGGATCGGTCAGCATTTCAACACCTCTACCAGCTTGATTTTGTCACACCAGGGATCTGTCCCTGCAGTGCAAGTGTCCTGAAACAAATTCTGCATATTCCAAATTTCCTAATATATGCCCTGGGCCTGCCGCATATATTGCATCTATTGTGAGCCCTTACCTTAAATTTTGGGGCCCTCTTCGATTTCTCAATCATGCATGTCTTTGCCACAAAGTCCTCCTTACCTTCTGAAAGGCATGCCCATCTCTCTCAGCAATGCCTTGCATTCATCGTCTGTCTTTGCCGTAGTGCATAATGTAATATCCAGTCCGTGCACCATCTCCACCTTGTCATAATCTATCTCTGGAAATATGTATTGTTCCTTAAGTCCAAAGGAATAGTTCCCCCTGCCGTCAAAAGATTTCGCAGAAAGACCTCTGAAATCCCTTATCCTCGGCAATGCTACGCTGATTAATCTGTCTAAGAATTCAAACATCCTTACCCCGCGCAAAGTTACCTTGCAGCCCAAAGGCACTCCCTTTTTGAGCTTAAATCCTGCTATCGCCTTTTTTGACTTTGTAATTATCGGCCTTTGCCCGGTAATGGCAGCAAGCTCTCTTTCGGCAGCATCGAGAAGCTTTATATTCTGTGTGGCTTCTCCAAGCGTCGCATGCACAATTATCTTTTCGAGCTTCGGAACCTGCATAATGTTTTTGTATGAAAACTCCTTCATTATTGAAGATACAACTTCCTTTTTATATTTCTCTCTCAGCCGGGATGTCATTATTGATCTATAACCTCCTTGCACTTCTTGCATATCCTGAGCTTTTTTCTATCGTCGAGAATCGCATTGCCAATCCTTGTTGGTTTGCTGCATTTTGGGCAGACTAACACAACATTGGAGACATGGATCGGCGATTCCTTCTCTATTATTCCACCCTGTGCATATTTCTTGCTCGGCTTTGTATGCCTTTTTATTATATTTAAGCCTTCAATAATAATGCTCTCTTTTGAAGGCAAAACAGACAATACCCTGCCGCTTTTCCCTTTATTTTTTCCAGACAGCACCAAAGCGGTGTCGCCTTTTTTTATGCGTAAACCCACTTTATCCTCCAGCCTATGAAATTATTAAGCCTCAAAGCACTTCTGGGGCAAGGGATATTATCTTCATAAACTCTCTCCATCTTAACTCCCTTGCAACAGGACCGAATATCCTTGTTCCTATTGGCTCCATTTGATTATTTATAAGAACGACGGCATTTTGGTCAAATCTTATGTAAGAACCATCGGGCCTTCTCGTCTCTTTCTTTGTCCTTACAACAACAGCCTTTGCTACTGTGCCCTTCTTTGCATTGCCCTCTGGCACTGCCTCTTTAATGCTAACCACAATGATATCTCCAATCCTTGCGTATCTCCTGCTAGAACCACCAAGCACCCTTATGCACTGGACCTTCTTGGCTCCAGAATTGTCCGCTACTTCAAGAATGCTTCTCGGCTGTATCATTTCTATTTACCCTCGCCTTCTATGATTTTAATTACCTGCCACTTCTTATCCTTGCTCAGCGGCCTGCTCTCGATTATCTCGACACTGTCTCCGACCCTGCATTTGTTTTCTTCGTCATGAGCCTTGAATTTTGTAATCTTCCTCACTGTCTTGCCATATAATGGATGCCTTACCGTTCTTGAGACCGCAACAACAACGGTCTTTTCCATCTTATTGCTTATAACCTTACCCGAATAAACCTTCTTAGGCATTTCAAACCCCTTTTTCTTTTTCTGTAATTGCAGTCAGCACTCTTGCCATATCTCTGCGGACTGCACGAGCTCTCATATTATTTGTCAACTCTCCTTTTGAGAGCTGAAATCTGAGATTAAACAGTTCCTTTCTCAAATCCATTTCCTTCTGCTTCAGTTCATTTAGAGACAAGGCCATAATTTCAGAGAACTTCATTATAGCGCCTCCTCTCTCTTTACAAATTTTGTAGCAATCGGCAGCTTCTGAGAAGCAAGCCTGAATGCCTCCTTTGCCACATCTTCTCCTATTCCAGAAACCTCGTACAATATCCTTCCAGGCTTAACCACAGCTACCCAAAACTCTGGATTGCCCTTTCCTTTTCCCATTCTTGTTTCAGCAGGCTTGCGAGTAATAGGCTTGTCCGGAAATATTCTTATCCAAAGCTTGCAGCCCTTTTTTGCCTGCCTCGTTATTGCAACCCTTGCTGCCTCGATCTGACGGCTCGTTATCCAGCCGGGCTCCGTAGCCTTTAATCCATATTCACCAAAGGCAACTTCGGCTCCTCTATAAGCCTTGCCAGTCATAGTGCCTTTCATTGTTTTTCTAAACTTTACTTTCTTTGGCGCTAACATTTTATTCTCCTCTCAATGAGGTTTCGGCCTGCTCCGGAAGTATATCTCCGTGGTAAACCCAGACCTTAATGCCTATTTTCCCATAGGTTGTTCTTGCTTCGGCGAAGCCGTAATTCACATCTGCCCTGAATGTACTGAGAGGCACCCTGCCTTCCCTATACCATTCTGACCTTGCTATTTCAGCGCCTGCAAGCCTTCCTGAACACTGAACCTTTATTCCCTGAGCGCCAAACCTTAAAGCAGATGAAACAGCCCGCTTCATTGCCCTTCTAAATGCAACCCTTTTGCCTAGCTGGAGCGCTATGTTTTCGGCTACAAGCTGCGCATCAACTTCTGGCTTTCTAATCTCCTTTATATCAACGGAAATCTGTTTGTTAGAAAAATCCTCAACCTCTTTTTTAAGCTTCTCTACCTCTGCACCCCTTTTCCCTATTATTATGCCAGGTCTTGCTGCATAAATGCTTATCTTTATCTTATTATGACCATGCCTTTCTATTTCTACCTTCGACACCCCTGCATGCGACAGCTTATCCTTAATCATTTTGCGGATATTTATGTCCTCAAGCAGATAATCTGCATATCCCTTTTTTAGAAACCATTTTGATTCCCATGTCCTTATTATGCCAACCCTGTTGCCGATTGGATTTGTCTTCTGGCCCAAATCAATGCCTCCTTTTTATTCCTCTGATAGAATAATAGTTATATGAGATGTCCTCTTTTTTATAACGTTAGCCCTGCCCATTGCCCGAGGCTCCATTCGCTTTATAACAGGCCCTTGGTCAACATAAGCGCTCTTTATTTTCAACTTGTCTATATCCACATTTCCGCCCTTTTGTTCGGCATTTGCCATAGCGGACTTTAAAAGCTTCTCGATATTACGAGCGCCCCTGTACGGCATATACCTGAGAGATATGATGGCATCAGAGGCAATCTTCCCTCTAATAATATCTATAACCCTCCTTGCCTTTCTCGGAGTGATCCTTGCGTATCTCAAAATTGCCTTTGATTCCATATGCTAACCCTTCACCGCTGTTGTTTTCTCTGAACCTGCATGGCTCTTAAATGTCCTCGTCGGTGCAAATTCGCCCAACTTGTGACCTACCATATTTTCGGTAACATATACCGGAATAAATTTTCTTCCATTATGCACTGCAAATGTAAAACCTATAAACTCCGGCATTATTGTCGATCGTCTTGACCATGTCTTGATCATCTTCTTTTCTCCTGCTGAAAGCATGGCCTCCACTTTTTTTACTAATTTTGGCTCCACATATGGGCCTTTTTTTAAGGATCTCGGCACTTCTACCTCCGTTGCTATTTGCTCGTTATTTCCTCTTTTTTACTATAAACTTGTTTGTCCTCTTATTATGCCTTGTCTTTATGCCTTCCGGCTTACCCCATGGCGAGCATGCTGGCCTGCCGCCCGATGACTTGCCCTCGCCGCCGCCCAATGGATGATCGATTGGGTTCATAGCAACTCCTCTGACAATTGGCCTCCTGCCAAGATACCTCTTTCTTCCAGCCTTGCCATAAGATATGTTTTCATGCTCAAGATTGCCTACCTGTCCAATCGTTGCCATGCATGATGTCTGAACCAGCCTGACCTCTCCTGACGGCATCTTTATCTGGGCATATTTATCTTCCTTCGCTACAATCTGCGCAGAAGCTCCAGCTGTCCTAACAAGTTTAGCGCCCTGCCCCGGCCTTAATTCAATATTATGTATCATAGTGCCGAGGGGGATTTCCTTGATAGGAAGAGCATTGCCGGTCTTTATTTCTGCTCCAGAGCCGGACATTACAATATCGCCGACGGTCAATCCCACAGGAGCAAGGATATATCTATGTTCGCCGTCAATATATTTCAAAAGAGCTATCCTTGAAGACCTGTTTGGATCGTATTCTATATGCTTAACCTTAGCAGAGATTCCCGCCTTATCCCTTTTAAAATCAATGATTCTATAAAGACGTTTATTGCCACCGCCTCTGTGCCATACAGTCACCTGTCCTGAATTGTTCCTGCCTCCTGATTTCTTGGCAGGTATAGTTAACGGCTTATACGGAGCATCAGAGGTAATGTCCTTATAGTCCGATGAACTCTGAAATCTCCTTCCAGGCGATGTAGGTCTATATTTTCTTATTCCCATTTTATAAATACCTCTCTATAACTTATTTCCTTTAGACTCCCTCGATAAAGCTGAGCTTTTCCCCTTTTTTCAATGTTATTACCGCCTTTTTTCTTCGCGGGGTTCTGCCTATGGATCTTCCAAGCCTCTTAATCTTGCCTCTTTCGTTTATTGTCGCCACCTTATCCACCTTGACCTTGAATATATCCTCAACAGCCTTTTTAATCTCATGCTTATTCGAATCAACATTAACTTCTATAAGTATCTTGTTTTCCCTCTCATGAATATCCATGCCCTTTTCAGTAAAAAGCGGCTTTTTTATTACATCATAAATAACCCTCATGCAGCACCTCTTAACCCGGCCTGAATCTGTAAAATAGAGTCTTCTGTAAAAAGCAGATTATCATAAACCGCAACATGATAAGGATTCAATTCCGATGCCTTTAAAACTCCTACCAGCGGCAAATTTCTCGCGGAAAGCATAACATTTTCATCCTTATCAGGCAATACTATAAGCGCCTTCTTTCCTTCTAACCCAAGGTTTTTTAAAATGCCAGCCATTTCCTTGGTATTTGGTTTTTCGATTTGAATAGAATCAACTACTATGATTCCACCGCCAGACAACTTCATTGTCAGAGCCTTGTATAATGCAACCTTCTTCATATTTTTAGGAAGCGCGATAGAATAATCCCTCGGCTGCGGTCCAAATGCTATGCCGCCTCCTCTCCATATAGGAGATCTAATGCTTCCGTGCCTCGCCCTTCCGGTCTTTTTCTGCTTCCAGGGCTTCTTGCCGCCTCCGCTAACTAATCCCCTTGTTTTTGTTGAGTGCGTTCCCTGCCTCTGGTTTGCAAGATAGCTTACAACAGCAGTATGAACTACACCTTCAGACGCAGGACTATTAAATACCGCATCGGCAAGATCAATTCTGCGTTTTACATTATTATTTATGTCTTTAACTTCTATCTCGAGCATACAGTCTCCTTAATTTTAGGACTTGCGTATCTCTACTATCGAGTTCATTGCCCCTGGCACCGCGCCTTTTACAAGTATAAGATTCTGCTCGGGCCTCACATCAACGATTTCGAGATTTCTCGCTGTTACCATCTCGTTCCCCATGTGTCCTGCCATCCTAATGCCTTTCCATACCCTTGACGGGAAAGAACTGGCGCCGATTGATCCCGGCGCTCTGTTAAACATCGAGCCATGGGTATCAGGTCCGCCCTTAAATCTGTGCCTCTTCATAACTCCTTGAAAGCCTTTTCCCTTTGAGATGCCGGATACTGCTATAATATCTCCCTTGCTAAAAATTTCTGCTTTGATAATGTCTCCGACTTTCAAGCCTCCCATAGGGAATTCTCTTAAAATCTTGTAAAATGGAGTCCCTGCCTTTTTAAAGACTCCGGACATGGGCTTCGGCATCTTATTTCCTTTTTTTACCTCGAGAAAA
>OGCL01001406.1_pt1 | contig 20663 bp, 12 predicted proteins | sample 1570041 | NCBI WGS metagenome assembly OGCL01 (sample SAMN06266162, study PRJEB24511) | hot springs metagenome | isolation source: Hot spring water | place: South Africa: Limpopo | collected 2015-06-22
AGGCGATGAAATACGTGTGAAAACTTCCACCAATCCTAAAGCCAGAATAGATGCAAATTCAATGGAATATTGTCCATGAACACTCCATGTATCGGGCACATCATGCCAGAACTTTTGCCCTAATACAGGAATCAAAGCAAAACAATATCCAGGCCTAAAACATAAAAGTGGCAATCCAGAAAAGAAAAGAAATGCCCAGCTTTCAGCTTTTATCCCATCATAATTGGGGTTCCCAAGATGATTGATGAAAAGCAGTTTAATAGCACTAATTGGATCTTGGATCACCCTAATAAAAGCTGTTTTAATATTCGGCCCCAGACTTGTATACCAAAAAATTGGATAATTATTGTAATTGTTAATGGAAGGTATAATAAAATCTACTACAACAACAAAATAAACTAGACTTAAAAAGGCCATTGCTGCTACGTGTTTTCGCAAGAAAATTGGCATCTTTTCAAATAATAGTAAACTACAGCAAATGAAGAAAAGCCAAAGTGAGATATTTTCCTGCCCTAGAATCATAAAAACAAGAATAGACCAGGCTGATAAAATTTTAGACTTTTTGATAAAAAACAAAAGCCACGGTAATGCACAAGCCGCCAATACGTTTGAATGATAGTCAAAAGATATAGCAGAAAAAACTCCGTAAAAGCTATAAAAAAAAATAGCAGCGCCAATAGAAAATGGAATATTTCCTGAATGAATTCTGGCAAAGCGATAAACCCCAAAACCACCCCACAAAACGGCCAAAATCTGAATGATAAGCAGCGTATAGGTTCCCAAGATAAATCTTAAAGGAGAAAAAAGAATTAAATACAAATCAAAATGTCCTTGTCCCAGAGCATAATTATTGGAACCCAGAATCATAAATTCCCGAGCAGGCTTGAAAAGGCTGTACTGGTAAAGGAGATGAGTATAGTAACCCAGATCTAGCGCATAAGTTCGAAAATTGGCATGATTCACCAACCCAATTAAACCATAAAGGATAGAAAAGAAAACAGCTATAATCCAAAACCACTGAAATCTTAAACTCCTCATAATCATGAGGAACTATTAATTATGCTTTAATGTGATTCTTGCTCTTAGTTCTTGTTTTAAGAAATTCAGCAATTCGGTATCTACTTTTGCCTTTTGACGCCTGTTTAAAATTAAGGTGCCACACTCAGGATCTTTGATTACAAACTCCAATTCTGTTTTCCCCTCTTCGAGTAAAACAGCTAAATTCTGAGTGGTTTCAAGATTAATATGTGACAATTCCAGCTCGGCAGTAAGCTTTCTAAATCCTTTTTCTTTAATAGTTTGAAGATTTTCAATAGATTTAATCAGGTAACGGAAAGTCCCCGGACGACTTTTGTCTTCCTCGGCTTCCACAGAGAGAAGGACAATTAAATTCTCTTGTAAATAAGGCCTTATCCTTTCCAAATCTTTTTCAAAAATCATTATTTCTTTTTTGTCCTCAAAATCTTCAAAATATGCTATAGCGTAAATTCTTCCGGTTTTACCTGTTTTAAATTCCACTTTGCTGACAATACAAGGTATTACATATTTCTGATTGGCTTTAGGTGAGTCTAAATCTTTAAGACAATGGCGGCCAAAAACCTCCATTTCAACTTTAAAACGATCAAGAGGGTGCTCTGAAAGATAAAGACCAATATATTCCTTTTCTTTATTAAGTTTGTACAACAAATCCCATTCTTGTGCCGCTGGAATTGAGGGAAACGGAATGGTATCCACCACTTGTTCGCCAAATAAGCTGGCTTGTGAGGAAGTTTTTGCCTCTTTAACCATTTGGCCATAGCGAAGACTTTTTTCCAGTAATGTCTGTCCTTTTTCATCATTTACAAAATATTGAGCACGATGAATTTTTTCAAAACAATCTAAAGCTCCTGCATAGGCCATAGCTTCTAAAACTCTTTTATTCAAAGCCCTGCTACTTACACGTGCTGTTAGATCAAATAAGCTGAGGAAAGGACCATTTTTTGATCTTTCTTCTAAAATACTTTCTACAACTCCATCCCCACACCCCTTAATTTTATTTAGCCCAAAACGAATCTGTCCTTTTTTATTAACAGTAAATCCAAGCCCTGATTCATTGATGTCTGGACCCAGAATTTCTACACCGAGTCGGCGAGCATCGGTCATTATAGGGGTTATATCTTCGAGTGCTGTTAGTGAGTTGAGCGTAGCGGCAGTAAATTCTGGAAGGCAATGTGTCTTTAAGTAGGCCGTATAATATGCCACATAAGCATAGCAAGCAGAATGTGATTTATTAAACGCATATTGAGCAAATTCCTCCCAATCGCACCAGATTTTCTCAAGCTTTTCTTTTGGATAGCCCCTAGAAGCGGCTCCGACCATAAACCTTTCTTTCATTTGCATCATCTCATCCAACTTTTTCTTTCCCATAGCTTTACGTAATCTATCTGCATCAGCTTTGGAGAATCCTGCTATTTTCTGAGCAATAAGCATCACCTGCTCCTGATACACTGTTATTCCGTAAGTTTCTTTCAGGTAAGGTTCCAGTTCTGGCAAATCATAATGAATTGGCTCCTTACCATGCTTTCGTGCAATGTAATTGGGAATATACTTCATTGGCCCAGGCCTATTGAGGGCATTAAGAGCAATTAAATCTTCTAAGACAGTGGGCTTGAGTTCTTTTAGTATTCTTATGACATGAGATTTTTCAAACTGAAAGATGCCGATTGTTTCGCCGCGTTGAAATAGTTCATAGGTGGTTTTATCGTCCAAGGGAATATCTTCTAACAATAACTCTTTACCACGATTTTCCTTAATCATTCGAAGCGCATCTTTTATCACAGACAGCGTTCTGAGTCCTAAAAAATCCATTTTAATGACGCCGGCTTTCTCTATCCATTCGCCTTCAAATTGTGAAACAAGCAAATCCGTATCCTTAGCTACGGCAAGTGGAATCAACTCCTTTAGATCTTGAGGTGCTATAATGACACCGGCTGCATGTACGCCGGTACCCCTTACACAACCCTCCAGTAGCATGGCCTGCCTTAAAACATGACCCTCAGGACTTTCCGGATCATCTAAATAAGAACGAAGTTTTTTTATATCCTCAATTTCATCATGACGTAGATTCTCCTTATCCTTATCACTTAAGGAGTCTTTTCCCAGTAGAGGTGCGTTGAGTATGCGGTTTAGTTTAATGGATGGTCTTTCAGGGACCAATTTTGCGAGCATATCCGATGTGCTTAAAGGAAGATCCATAACACGGGCCACATCTTTTATGCTGTTTCGGGCCGCCAATGATTGAAAGGTAACAATTTGAGCCACTTGGTTTCGTCCATATTTTTCTACAACATAGTCAATAACTTTTTGCCGGCCTTCATCATCAAAATCCGTATCTATATCCGGCATTTCATTTCGTTCTGGATTCAGGAAGCGTTCGAAGAGCAATCCATATCTGATAGGGTCGATATTGGTGATTCCAAGGCAATAAGCCACGCAAGACCCTGCAGCAGACCCCCGTCCAGGTCCTACAAGTACATTCATTTGACGAGCTGCTGATATGAAATCTTGCACAATGAGAAAATAACCGGCAAACCCTTTCACTCTAATAACAGCCAACTCATCTCTAAGTCTTTCTTCAACCTCCTGCGTTATTTCACCATATCTATTTTTTGCTCCTTCAAAGGCCAGATATTCTAAATAAGAATCTTGATCCTGGAAGCCTTCAGGCAATGGAAAAGCCGGCAAGAGTATGTGTCGTTTTAAATCCAAGACTTCCACTCTCTCGGCCACCATGAGTGTATTTTCAATAGCTTCGGGTATATCATTAAAATCCCGCATCATCTCTTGTGGTGTTTTAAGATAGAATTTAGAGTTCGGAAAAGCGAAGCGTCTCCCCGAGAGAGGGATTTCTTCATCAGACAATATATCAATCTTGGGGGTTTTTAATTTTTCACCAGTATTGATGCACAATAAAATGTCATGAGCCTTAGCATCCTCCTCTTCTACATAGTGAGCATCATTGGTAGCCAAAACATGTAGATTGTATTTTTTGGCAAGCCTCAGCAAAACTACATTCACTTCATCTTGTTCCCGAAGTCCATGACGCTGAAGTTCAATAAAATAATCTTCTCCGAACAGATCAAGCCACCAACGTAGTTCTTTTTCGGCTGCTTCTTCCCCTTCGGTTAAAATTTTTTGTGGAATAATTGCTCCCAGGCAACAGGAGGTGGCTATCAATCCCTTATGATACCGAACAATAAGCTCTTTATCAATCCGTGGATATTTCTGATAATAACCTTCAATAAATCCTAAAGAGCACATTATACTTAGGTTACGATAGCCTTCTTCATTTTTAGCCAGAAAAAGCTGATGATATCGTTTGTCTTTTAATTCACGGGTAAATTGTTTTTTATGTCTATCCTCCACAAAATAAAACTCGCATCCTACAATAGGTTTCACTTTTAGTCTCTTATCATTTTTGTCCGAAGGGTTAAGACGGTATTCTTCTGCTTCCTTCACAAACTGAAAAACTCCGAACATGTTCCCATGATCCGTGATGGCTAATGCAGGAATATTATTTTCAGCAGCTTTTTTAAATAGTGCCTGAATAGAAGAGGCCCCATCTAACAGTGAATATTGAGTATGAACATGTAAATGTGCAAATGATGTCATAAGTTCAGAGTTTCTTACAATATACAAACTAAATCGTTTTGAAAACCAAATTCAATACAAAAGGTTAAAAAAGTTTTGAACATTTGCTATAAGGTTGATTTATAAGGATTTAAATTGATTAAGTTTAGAAAACCCCACTGCATTTCAGCATACAAAGTTTAATTTCGTCAAGTGCTTGTTCTGGGCAGATTTTGTTGTTTTATTGTTGGAATTTTTTTTCTCACAGAAGTCAGTCTGGGTCAGGAATTCTGGAAGACTCGTCAGAAAACATTAATTTTTAGGGACTCCATATCTATCGACACATTATTCATACTTCCTGGAACCCTAAGAATTTTCCGCGACTCACTAGATATTCCAGACAGCTGTTTCCTAATTCGTAAAGGGGGAGCGTTTGTTCACTTTAATTCCAAATGTCGCGATATAATTGGGGATACCTTTAGAATAAGCTACCGCGTAGTGCCTTTTTATACTAATAGATGGGCATTAAAAAAGCGTCCAATTCCATATTCTGATTCATCAAGATTCAATCCTTGGGTACTCTATAAACCGGAGTCTCCCGTTCAGGAAAAGGGTATATGGGGAGATTTAAATAAAAATGGCTCACTCACACGAGGCGTAGCTACCGGTAATAATCAGAGTCTGGCAGTTCAGTCCGCTTTAAATCTTCAACTCGAAGGGAAGCTAGCACACGATATTCATGTTAGAGCAGCCATAACGGACGAGAATATTCCATTACAGCCAGAAGGTACTCAGCAAAATCTCCAGGATTTTGACAAAGTTTTTATAGAGGTATGGAAAGATCGGCATCGGGTTATTGCCGGTGATTATTTCATTAATCGGCCGAATTCTTACTTTCTCAACATATTTAAGCGTGCTCAAGGGCTTCAGTTAAGTACTGGATTGAACAATAAAGAAATTTTTGGCTCTAAAGCACCTCACGGAGAAATCCGTGGAACATTGTCCGGAGCTATAGCTAGAGGACGCTTTGCTCGAAATCAATTTTTTGGAATTGAAGGAAAACAAGGCCCCTACCCTTTACGAGGAGCTGAAAATGAACAATTTATCGTTGTATTGTCAGGAACTGAAAGAGTTTTTATTGATGGGGTACTCTTGAAACGAGGGCAGGAACATGACTATGTGATCGACTACAATCTGGCTCAAATTACATTTACAGCCCGCCAACTTATAACGAAAGATCGACGTATTGTCGTTGAGTTTGAATACAGTGACCGCAATTACGTTCGTACCATGTATCAGTTTAACCATGAATGGGATATTGGTCGATTATCCTGGCGATTCAATATATTCAGTGAACAAGACAGCAAAAACCAACCTCTACAGCAACCTTTGACACCGTCACAAAAAGAAATCATTGCTCAGGCTGGAGACGATCCAAATAAAGCTGTCAGTAGTTCAGCATTTGGGGTGGATTTCACACCGCATGAAATCTTATATGAAAAACGAGATACTATAATTAACGGTGTTCTAGATACCATCTTCGTGTACAGCACAGATCCGTCAAGAGCACGCTGGCGTGTGATTTTTACACCAGTTGGACCCGGCAATGGAGACTATATGCCAGAAATTTCATCGGCCAATGGAAGAGTTTTTCGTTTCGTTGGAAAAAATCAAGGGGATTTTCACCCCGTGATTCGGCTCATAACACCAAAGCTCCAAAGAATGATAACACTTGGGTCAACCATTCGAATTACCAAAACATGGGAAGCTGAATGGGAATCAGCTTTCAGCAGCTTAGACCTAAATCTTTTATCTAACCTACAAGACAAGGACAACCATGCGCCTTCTTTTCGCGTGGTTTCCAAACAAACCATTCCGATACTAAAAAAAACGGATACTTCATCAAAAGTTAAAACCTTCCAGTGGCGGTTGTGGAATGAGTTTGTTCATGAAAATTTTGCCCCTTTTGTCAGATTTCGGAATGTGGAATTTGGTCGTGACTGGAACCTGACTCAAGGCCCGGTCCAGCTGAAAGGTAATGAAATACTACCCGGTTTAGCGCTGGAATTTACGAATCAGGAAAAATGGCGTTTTTCCCTGGAATTTCAAGGATTCTTAAAAGGGGATCAATTTAAGGCCCTTCGCCAGGCCATTCAAATTCAGACCAAAACACCTATTCATCATTTCCGCACATGGATGAGCATAACGCCCATGACAATGGGAAGTTATAGTAGTTTATTTGCCCGGCACCGAACCACCTATCGAGTTAAGGTCATTTCTCAAATGGCTATTGAATTCATAGGAGAAGATGAATACAACATTTTCAGAAGCCTCAATGATAAACTCCTTCATGCATCATCCTATTTCTTCAGTGATTGGCAAATGGCGTTCACCAGTCCAGATACCAGCGGGCGCTTTAATTGGCGTTTGTTTTACAGAGCCCGTCAGGATTTGCGTCCGGATTCATCCAGACTGCGCTATACAGCTTTGGGAAATAATGGCGGATTTAAGTTTAACTACCTTCCTGCTACACAACATCGCATATCCACTACTGTGGAACTCAGATTTCTCAATATTACTAATCCTGCGCTGATGCCCATTAAGCCAGATAACAGTATGGTAACGCGGTTTGAGTATAGTGGCCGCTTTTGGAAAAATAACTTAATAGGAAGTTTATTTTACGAAACTGGTTCAGGATTTGAAATTAAAAGAACTCTCACATATTTACCGGTTAATAACGGCCAAGGCACTCATTTCTGGGATATTAACCTTGATTATAATCAGAATGGGGTAGCCGATTTGGATGAGTTTCAACCGGCTACATTGCCTGGACAAGGAAATTATATGCGTATTTTAATCAATACTGGAGAATTAGTTAAAACATTTAATAATCAATTCAATGGAAATCTTTTCTTTCGATTGCCGCTTGACTGGAAAAATAAAAAAGGATTAAAAAGGTTTTTAGCCCGCTGGAGTAGTCAGGCAAATATCACCGTGGATCGTAAAACCCAAACTACTTTGATTGGCCACGCCTTCAATCCATTTTATAATAGATTAAACGATACGGGGCTTGTATCTTTTAGCTCTTCTTGGAGAACTGCCGTATTTTTTAATAGGAGTGAAGGAAGAGTGGGTTTTGACTTGAATTTTCGGCAAACAAGTAATCGATTACTTTTGAGTAATGGTCCTGAAAGCAGGAGTTTAAATTCATTTTCCGGAAAATTGCGATTGAATTTAGGTCAATCCTGGACGCTCAATTCTGAAGGAGAAAAGGGGACTAGGTCAACGGTAATTCCCTTTTTGCCGTCTCGCAATTATGATATTAGTCATTGGACCTTGATTCAAAAAATCACATTTCAACGAGGTACTTCCTGGCGAATCCTCTGGCTTTATCAATGGAGCCAGAAACAAAGTAGCGGAGCTGTTGCCCCTTCAGTCACTGTATCATCTTATACCTCAGGTCCAGAGGCTACGTGGAATGTTTTATCCAAAGGTACGTTTTCTGTAAGGGTACATTATGTTTATATCAAATCTCTAGTGATTCTACAAGGCCCTCTGGCTTTTGATATTTATGATGCATTAGCGCCCGGACATAATGGGTCTATGGGTTTAAGCGGTCAATACGCTCTAGGCAAAAATCTTCAACTTAATTTGGTGTATGAAGGGCGATTTGGCAGCTTTAGGCCAATTCACAACGGAAGTGTCCAGATTAGGGCATTCTTCTAGCGCCAACTTGGCATATTATTCTTAAATGATACGTCAATTTGGCATAATTTTATCATTTTTCTATGAATAAATGTCTTGAATTTCGCATTGGTATAAAGATTGGATTTAAGTAGAAGAATTAATTTAACCATAAAAACTAAAAACCATGTATCCAGTAAGATTTAAATCAACATTTCCGTCCATCAGCAAAATGATGGAAGACATTTTCGAAGGCGATTTATTCCGCTTCCCCACTACGGAACTAAATCTTCCTCCTGTCAACATTTCCAGGACAGATGATGCATACGACATCGAAATGGCAGTTCCGGGCTTTGACAAAGAAGATTTTAAAGTTTCCATAGAAGATGGTATCCTTAAAATTACAGGTGAACACAAAGCTGAAAAGGAAGAAAAAGAAAAAAATTTTACCCGAAGAGAATTTAGTTTTTCTTCCTTTGAAAGGAGTTTCCGTTTACCTGAAGACTGCAACGCGGAAAATGTTGGAGCCACGTACCAGAATGGAGTACTTCGCTTAAAACTACCTGCGAGGCCAGTGCTGAAGAAAGTTCACGAAATATCCGTGAAGTAATTTCAGCAAAAAAATTTTTCCCGAAGCTAAACCCCTCGAATGAGAGGGGTTTAGTTTTTTATGAGTCTAAGCCTAAATCAAAAATATTGAAGTATTAACCAGATTAAAATTATTGAATGCAAAAAACTTATCTTAATGAAATTAAGTTTTCTACTTTCGTAATTTTATAAGGATAACTCACATGTCTTCCAAGAAAATTCAAAAAATATTGATTGCCAACAGAGGCGAGATTGCCTGTCGAGTAGCCCGCACCTGCAAGCGTTTAGGCATTCAAGTTGTAGCCATTTATTCAGAGGCGGATCGCCATGCACTTCATGTACAGGCCGCAGATGAGGCATACTGTGTGGGGCCTCCTCTCTCAACCAAAAGCTACCTGAATATGGATGCCATATTAGAAATAGCTCTAAAGAGTGCCGCTGATGCCATACATCCGGGTTATGGATTTTTGTCAGAAAATCCAATATTTGCCAAAAAAGTCGCAGAGAATGGATTAATATTTATAGGGCCCTCGCCGGAGTCAATGGAAATTATGGGTTCCAAAATCGCAGCTAAAAAAGCCGTAAAAGAATACAACATTCCTCTCGTTCCTGGAACCATAGAAGCTGTAACAGATGCTCAGGAGGCTCACCAAATTGCCGTAAGCATCGGATATCCTATTTTAATCAAAGCCTCTGCTGGAGGGGGTGGCAAAGGTATGCGTGTAGTCTGGAAGGCCGAAGAATTTGAAGAAAATTTGGCCCGCGCTCAAAGTGAAGCGCTTTCAGCTTTTGGAGATAATAGTGTTTTTCTAGAAAAGTTTCTGCCGGAAAGCAAACATATTGAAGTTCAAGTGCTTTGTGACCATCATGGAAATTATCTTCACCTTTGGGAGCGTGAATGTACCATACAGAGAAGACATCAAAAAGTTATTGAAGAGGCCCCCAGTCCTTCATTAACCCCAGAACAAAGAGATGCTATTGGTCGTCATGCTGTCAATGTTGCCAAGTCTTGTCGATATCGGAATGCCGGTACTGTAGAATTTATTTATGAACCGGGCGGAGAATTATATTTTCTCGAAATGAACACACGTTTGCAAGTAGAACATCCCGTTACTGAGATGATCACAGGATTAGATTTGGTAGAGTGGCAAATTAGAATTGCTCAGGGAGAGATATTACCCTTTCGGCAAGAAGACATTCCCAGACATGGCCATTCGATTGAAGTTCGCGTGTATGCTGAAGACCCTGCTAACAATTTTTCTCCTGATACTGGTCGGCTCACAGTTTATGTACCTCCAAACGGTGATGGAATTCGGGTGGATGATGGCTATACAGCGCATATGGATATTCCTATTTTTTACGACCCCATGATTGCCAAATTAATCACTTGGGCCCCTGATAGAGATACTTGTATCAACAAGATGCTTCAAGCCATCAAAAATTATCATATTGGAGGTATAGAAACAACACTTCCATTTTGTGAATTCGTACTGAATCATCCCGAGTTTCAACAAGGCAGCTTCACCACCAAATTTGTGGAAAAGTTTTTCACTCCACAGATCCTGCAGTCACCTTTATCGCCTGATGAGGAAAAAGCTGCTGCTCTTGTTGCATCATTTCTCTACCAAAACTGGGAAGGAAATATTCAATATATTTAATTATTTTAAACATGGATGCATTACACATAGGGCTTGAAATTGTAAAAATTCTGATTCCATGTCTGGTAATTAGCTTAGTCGTATGGTTGATGAATGATTATATGCTCAAAAAGCAGGATAAAATAATGTTGTATAAGATGCGCCTAGGCAACAAAAATGCTACCCTAACCTTACGACTTCAGGCTTATGAGAGACTAATACTTCTTATGGAACGAATTACTCCTTCTAATTTACTGATGAGGGTGGGACCACATGGAAAAACAGCACAAACGTTACATGCTGAACTTCTACGTACCATTCGTGAAGAATTTGATCATAACCTAACCCAGCAATTGTATATATCCGATGAAGCATGGGAAGCCGTCAAAACTGCCAAAGAGGAAATCGTTAAGCTAATCAACATGGGATTTACTCAAACAGGTGATTCCAAAGAAGCTTTAGATCTCAGCAAATTATTATTGGAAGTTTCCCTGAAAATCGAAAGAATACCCACCCAAATCGCAATCAATATTCTGCGCAACGAAGCCCGTCAACTCTTTGGCTGATTCATCATGAATACAGCCGATATCACTATTTTTACCCGAATGAGCACCCTGGCACAAATACATGGAGCGCTCAACTTGGGTCAAGGTTTTCCAGATATTGATCCCCCCGAGTTTTTGATTGAAAAAGTACTACACTGCGTCAAATGGGGTTACCATCAATATTTGCCAATGGCTGGCTCACCGGAACTCCGAGAAGCTATAGCTCGTAAATTTGAATTCCTCTATGGCATTTATCCTGATCCTGAGAATGAAATTACAATCACGGCCGGTGCCACCCAAGCAATTTTTACCGCCATTTTGGCTTTGATTGAACCTGGTGATGAAGTTATTATTTGTGAGCCGGCTTACGATTGTTATGCACCTGCGGTTCGTTTGAAAGGAGGAGTATGTGTTTTCAGTCCACTTCGTAGTAATAATTTCCACCCAGATTGGGATCACATCCAGAAATGTCTTTCTCAACGAACGCGACTTCTCATACTCAATTCACCCCACAATCCTACGGGAGCAGTATTAAACGAAAAAGATTTTGAAGCTCTGTCAACTCTTGCACAGCAGCATCCATTCTTAATTATTTCAGATGAAGTATATGAACACATCTTATTCGACGGAAAAAAGCATATTCCGCTTTTTTCTGTGCCTGCCTTTCGAAATCGTTGTATTTGCATCTATTCTTTTGGTAAAACTTTTCATTGTACCGGTTGGAAAATAGGTTATGCGATAGGATCACAAAAATTAATGTCCGCTTTTCGTAGGGTTCATCAATATAATGTTTTTGCCGTCAATGGTATTTTCCAGACTGCTTTGGCCGGTGTTTTGGAAAATTTGAAATGGTTTAATTCCTTATCTCCTTTCTTTCAAGATCTGAGAGATAGATTTTTAGATCATATGATGAATTCCAGGTTCAAAATTTTACCTACAGAAGGCACTTATTTTCAAATGCTTGATTATAGTGAAATAACTTCGCTCGATGATCTATCTATGGCTGAATGGCTTACACGTGAACATAAATTAACAACCATCCCTGTATCTTTTTTTTATCATAACCGCAAAGACAACCACTTTCTCAGAATTTGCTTTGCCAAAAGTTTTGAGAAACTTCAACAGGCAGCTGAAATTTTATGCAGGATCTGAAGGTCATATTAATGCAAACATCTCCGGTATGGGAAAAGCCAGATCAAAATCTAATTTTATCACCTGATAGTATTAAATTAATTTCAGAAGGAAGTCTGGTAGTTTTTCCTGAAATGTTTAGTACTGGATTTTCCATGAATGTAGCTTTAGCCGAAACGCACCCGGGTGAAGCCTGTGCCTGGCTACAGAAAATGGCCAAAAATTTTGGTGCCGCTTTTGCAGGAAGTGTTATGGTTCAAGAAAATGGTAAATATCTCAATAGATTTTATTTTGCTACACCGGATAGCCAACTTATTTGGTATGACAAAAGACATTTATTTTCTTTAGCCGGCGAAAACGAAAAATTCACAGCTGGAACACGTCAAGTTTTAGCAAACTGGAATGGATGGAAAATAGCTTTGTTCACTTGTTATGATTTACGCTTTCCCGTATGGTGTCGTAGGACGCCACATTTCGATTACCATATTGCAATATTTGTAGCCAGCTGGCCTGATAGAAGATCACTTGCATGGCGCACTCTTTTAAAGGCTCGGGCTATCGAAAATCAATGTGCCGTGGTGGCCGTTAATCGGTGTGGATACGACGGACAAGGCGTGTTGCATGCAGGTGATAGCGTAATCTTTGATTGGAGCGGTAAAATCATCGCTTTTTGCAAACCTTATAAACCCCAAACAGTTTCGGGTATTATTGCCTCTGATGAACTGATTACTTTTCGTGAGCAACTGCCTTTTCAAAAAGATTCTGATGATTTCACACTGAACATTTGAACTTTATAATGGTTAAAAAATGGAGTTTCATAAATAAAATGCGTTTTCTAACTAAAATCTTTTTTATTAACAAAAACGAATTAGGCTGAGGCTAAAACCAAAACCAAAATTAATTGTGAATTAACATGTTTTCTTAGTAAATTAGGGCAAAAAAAAATGAAGGAATATCTTTCAAAGCTTAGAAAAGATTATGGGAAAAATGGACTAGCAGAGCAGGATGTGGATTCCGATCCCATCAAACAATTTGAAAAATGGCTCACGGACGCTGCAAATTATGGTATCCTAGAACCTAATGCTTTTGTTCTCTCTACGTGTGGGGCCGACGGAAGGGTTTCAGGACGTGTAGTCCTGCTTAGAAATCTTGATAAAAACGGACTTACTTTTTATACAAATTACAAAAGTCTTAAAGCCCAACAAATTGAGAACAATGATTCGGGTGCCGCCACATTTTTTTGGGCTGATATAGAAAGACAAATTCGCATTGAGGGTAAAATCCGAAAAATATCTACCATGGAATCCATGGAATACTTTAAAAACAGGCCTAAAGAAAGTCAAATTGGCGCATGGGCCTCACCCCAAAGTGAAGTGATACCTAATAGAAAATGGCTTGAAGATCGTGTGGATCACTTCCGGAGCGAATTTAAAAACTCTGATGTCCCAAAACCTCCTTTTTGGGGAGGATATTGCCTGGATCCCATCAGGTTTGAATTTTGGCAAGGCCGCCCCAGCCGCTTGCACGACCGGATTCTTTATTCACTTCAGGATAACCATTCCTGGAAGATTGAAAGATTAGCTCCTTAAGGCTCCTAATTTTTCGATTTAAACTTTTTCAATTGCCTAATGAGCGCTTCAAAAGCTACATCAATAGCTTCTTCCGCCTTTTCCGCTTCTTTCTTAGCAAATAAGTCCTGACCTGCCACATGGATCCGCATTTCTACAATTTTAGGAGAGGGATCCATTGCTTTTTGTTTCTTCACAAACACTTCTGCAGATAAGATTTCATCGTAAACGTGGCGTAATTTATCTAAACGATGCTGAATCTGCTCTTTGAGTTTATCCCCATTGTTAACGTCTTGAATACTGATGGACAATTTCATAAATTAATTTATATAGTTTCATTTACAAATGTATAATATACACTTAAAACTTTTTACGCTCCCTAGGATGAGCTTTTTTATAAGTTTGTTTCAATTTTTCCAGAGAATTGTGCGTGTAAACCTGGGTAGCTACTAAACTGGCATGTCCAAGCAGAGCCTGAACGGCTCGAATCGGTGCCCCCTCGTCCAGAAGGTGTGTGGCAAATGTATGCCGTAGAACATGCGGGCTTCGTTTTTCATGGGTGCTGATGGGTGTAAGGTACTTTTTCACAGCCGTATACACATATTTTTCATTTAACCGCTTCCCTTTTTCAGTCAAAAAAAATTCAGGAGACTCTGAATGTACGGGATTAAGTAATCTTTCATAAGATTTGATAAGTTCGCAAGCTCTGTCTGTTAAAGGTATAATTCTTTCCTTAGAACGTTTTCCCATTACTTTTATTCTTTTTTCAGATAAATGTACGTCAGATTTTTTCAAATTAATGAGTTCTGAACGCCTGATTCCAGTTTGGTAAATAAATTCTGTAATGATGCGTGCTAACTGACTGGAGTAATCCTCAGAACATTTTATACGATCAAATTCTGATGTTCTAGACACATCTAAAAAAACAGGCAGTTTTTTTCGGATTTTAGGTAATACCAATCCGCTGAAAGGATAATGCTGAGTGATGGATTGACGATTTAAAAATTTATAAAAACTTCTCAAGCTGGAAATTTTTCTTCGAATAGAAAGGGGGTCGTATCCATTATGATTTAATTCCAGTATCCACCGACGCAGACTTCTTTGGGCTACATCCTCCGGCTGTGGTTCTTTGTCCGGAAAGACTGTTTTTAAGAATTGGTCGATATCCAACAAATAAGCTTGAACTGTATGAGGGGAGTAGCGCTTTTCAGAAGTTAAATACGTTTCAAATTGAGGCAGAAATTCACGCAAATCAGGCACACTTCTTAAAACGGATGCAAGCTTCACATTGTTACAAAATTTATTTAAATGCTTTACAACTTTATTATTTTGGAAATTTGGACTTTCTGACCTTTTGAATATGAAAAAGAAACGAAATAAAAACCTGCTGGTAAATCAGAAATATTTATCGAACCCCCTGTCGGTAATGGATGTAACGTCTTTACTACCTGGCCCTCAAGCGTTAAAATATTAATCCGTATATTTTGACCAGATGTGCTTATATTGTAATGCAAAATATCATTCACCGGAACAGGCCAGAGTGATACAGATTGGCCATTTAATTCTTCCAGGATGGAAGATACATTGCACATATAATCATAGATAAAATCTCTAACAAAATTTGCTGTCTGGTTCATTTTGTTGGCATCCGTTTGATAGGGCACATGACCATCACCTTGAAACGTAAGCAACGCATGAGGTATGCCCAATCGGTCAGCCTGAAGATCGATCGAGGCGCTTCCGTCTACTTCCATGACTGGATATAACCCTAAAAAATTTATTATAGCAGACCCGTAAGGCACCACATTATCGTTTGTGCCATGAACGCTCACAACTGGTTGCGTGTTTCCTTTCATCCAGGCAGTATCTCCAATCGCTCCGGCCAAGTTGATGACAATCTTCACATCAGAAGAATAACCGGGATTACCACATATACCCTCCAAACCGTTTAACCCTGTAGTATCAATGCCCGCCGGCAATTCGGAAATGTTTTCCAGGTAAGCCGTGTGAAGGGCAACAAATGCCCCTGCTGAGCTCCCCCCAACGAAAATATTGTCCGGATCTATGCGAAATTGATTTGAAGTGGCGGCGTCTTTCCTAAAAAATCGAATGGCCGCCTTCATCTCGTGAACAGAGCGGTACACTGTCCGAGCTGCAGATTCAGGATTTGGCGGGAATACATCAAAACCTAAGGTATAATTTATGGACGCCGTTACGTACCCCATACGACAGAATCTTTCGCACAAATCCACAATAGCAAGGTCTGTCTCTTTGGAACCTGAAATAAAAGAACCTCCATGGGCGAAAATGATGAGGGGACGCTTATTTAAATTATCGCCTGTTGGTTCATATACATCAAGTAGCAAGTTGGCTGTACCATTAGGATTACTCCCGTACTGAACATTTAAGGTTTTTGTTATTTGAGAAAATATGTTGCTCCTAAATCGATCAGTCCCACAAACAAATTGACTATTAACATGAAAAACAATGAGGTATAAAGGAATTGTTATAGAGTAAATTTTTTTAATCATAAATTTAATTTGGGGTAAATATATCATTTTTTTTAATTTGTTTTATTGCTCTTTTAAAATAAGGATCAGACTGAAGCAATATGTAGTAGTAAGCATCACTTCCCCAAATATTTCTGGCCACAAAAGCGCTGAGAAGGGCTCCCGTGTTTTCCTTTTTATTAAGGCTCCCTATAGAATCTTTAAATCTAAGGTAGAAATCATCCCAGATTTTAGTCTGTAGGTTCTTTTCTTGGAAAAATTCAACGTAACTTTTGAATCTGGTTTTCCATTCATTTCTCCTATAATCAGCGATTTCAAATGCATATTCGTTAATCGCTTCTTTGATTTCAGGAAATAAAATCTGAAGGACAGAATCTTCGTCCTGGATTAAAATATCTGGACTTATTCCGCCACCTTCATAAACCTTCCTACCATTATAGGTATAAAAAACTTTCAGAGATGAGGTGTCCGTAGTTTCTCTTTCATTATTCATAAAACTATGCCAGTAATAAGATTCAAGATTTTCTCCTTTGTATTGTCTCTGAATACAGCGCCCTGAAGGAGTGTAATAACGGGCTACTGTGATCCGAATGGCGGAGCCATCAGGTAGGTTTATTTCTTCTTGCACAAGACCTTTTCCGAATGAAACTTGGCCAATAATCACAGCTCTATCATTATCCTGCAAGGCCCCAGCAATTATTTCAGATGCACTGGCTGTGCCCTGATCAATCAGAACACATAAGGGCCTAGTCTCAAAACCATGAATATTTCGGCTCTTATACTGAAATTCTTTTCTATGCGCCCCCTTAGTCGAAACTATTAATCTACCTTTTGGAAGAAAAAAGTCTATCAATGATACAGCTTGATCTAGTAGACCGCCGGGATTACTTCGAAGATCGAGTACAAAAGCCCTAAAACCTATGCTGTCCAAACGATCGAATGCCTTTTTAAACTCATTAAAGGTTTGGTCGGAAAATTTTGAAAGTCTAATGTATCCAACATCATCTTGAACGAAAGCTGCCTCTACAGAATTAATAGGTATTTTATCTCTTTTAACTGTCAGCTCAAACTCTCCAACGGCCGGCCTCAATATACGTAATTTAACAACAGATCCTTTTTTACCTCTAAGTAATCTGACCACATCCTGAGATTTTATGGATATTCCAGCCACCAGACTGTCATTGGCCATAATAATTCTGTCCCCTGGCCTTAAACCAGCTAAATCAGACGGACCTCCAGCAATAACGCTTACAGCGATAATGGTGTCTTTATTGATATTGAACTCGATTCCTATGCCTTCAAAAGCTCCATGTAAATCATCATAAAAATTCTGAAAATCTGAGGCCGGAATATAAGCTGAATGTGGATCTAATTTCTCTAACATAGAGGTGATAGAAAGTGTTTCGAGTTCTTCAGCATCTAAGGAATCTACATAATGCCATAATAGGAATTGACGTATATCTCGCCATTTATCAGAAAAATCATAAGTCTTTCCTCCAAGAGCGGAAGATTGACTGGAAATAATCCGACCTAATATAATGCCTACGGCCAGAACTACTCCAAATATGAGAGGCGATATGATAGCCTTTAGAGAATTTTTATACATGTGAGAATGAAAAATTTTGATTTACAGTTAGGATTTTATTGTTTTAAAAGATTCTTGTTTCGATAATTCAATCTTCATTTAGAATTTTTGCTTTTAAACTTAATGACTTCGAACTTGTTCATGATTGCAAGTTCCATAGCCAACGTCTGGCTTCTTCGATGCCCCAGCCTTTTCGGGCTGCATAATCGGAAATCTGGTCGGGGTATATCTTCCCTAGACCGAAGTAACGGGATTGTGGATGCGCAAAATACCATCCACAGACTGAAGCGTTGGGGTACATGGCCAAGTTTTCTGTAAGTCGTATGCCGGTGACTGCTTCTCCACCCAAAAGTTCAAACAAAGTAATTTTTTCCGTGTGTTCCGGACAGGCCGGATACCCAGGAGCCGGTCGGATGCCTCGGTATTTTTCTGCAATGAGTTCTTCATTGGAAAAATTTTCATCTGGTGCGTAACCCCAAAACTCTCGTCTCAATCGCCAATGAAGATATTCAGCAAGTGCTTCTGCTAAACGATCGGCTAACGCCTGAGTCATGATAGCCGTATAATCATCGTGCGCGGCTTTAATTTCAGTAATATAAGCATCAAGACCAAGGGCTGAAGTAACGGCAAAACAACCTATATAATCTTTTACATTCAATTCTTGAGGAGCTATGTAATCAGCGAGACAAAAATTGGGCTGTCCAGGCGCTTTTTTATTCTGCTGACGTAAAAAATGCAAACGGGCTTGCTCTACCTGTCGTGTTTCATCTGTAAAAACAATGACATCGTCACCCACCGAAGCAGCAGGAAATATGCCACAAACGGCCTTACCCTGAAATCGATTCTCTCTCAATAATATTTCTAATATTTTCCGTGCGTCTTCAAAAAGCCTTCTTGCTTCAGGGCCGACAACAGGATCATTAAAAATGTCAGGATAGCGGCCCCGAAGTTCCCAAGTAAGAAAGAATGGGGTATAATCTATAAAATCAACCACTGTTTCCCAGGGTATGGTATCAATAACATGAATTCCGGGTTTCAGTGGAGGATTAACTGTAATTTCATCAAAAATAACATGGTGTCTGTTGGCGCGAGCTTCCTCAATACTTAAATGGTCCTTTGATTCTATCTGCTTACTAAATTTTTGTCGTAATTCATCGTACTCCAGAATAATTTTTTCTGCAAAATGCTTTGCATTTTGAGATAGGAGATTTTCAACCACTGGAACACAACGAGATGCATCTAACACATGTACCACCGGAGCACGGGTGTAGACTGGTGCAATTTTCACGGCCGTGTGAAGACGAGATGTTGTAGCCCCTCCGATAAGAAGAGGAATATTAAATTCGCTTTTCTGCATTTCTGAAGCCACATGCACCATTTCATCCAACGACGGTGTAATAAGTCCGCTTAATCCAATAATATCTACATTCTTTTCCTTGGCCGTTTCTAATATTTTTTCTGATGGCACCATAACTCCTAAATCTATTACCTCGTAATTATTACAAGCTAGAACAACTCCCACTATATTTTTCCCAATGTCATGCACGTCCCCTTTCACGGTGGCCATCAATATACGGCCGGCCTTTCTTGAACGTTCAGTTTGTGCGGCTTCGGCTTCCATAAATGGTTGTAAATAAGCTACTGCTTTTTTCATTACACGTGCACTTTTTACAACCTGCGGGAGAAACATTTTACCTGCACCAAACAAATCACCTACTACGTTCATGCCATCCATAAGCGGACCTTCGATCACTTTCAGTGGTGCACCCAACAATAGTCGAACTTCCTCGGCATCAGCTTCAACATATTGGTCTAAACCATGTATTAGGGCATATTTTAATCGGTCTGCCACCGGAAGCGTTCGCCAGGCGTCATCCTGTCGCTGAGTTTCTTTCTTGCCTTTTACGGTATCAGCATAAGCCACTAGTCGCTCTGTGGCATCAGGTCTTCTGTTGAGAACAACATCTTCCACCACTTCCAGAAGATCTTTAGGAATCTCATCATAAATTGTAATTTGTCCGGGATTCACAATCCCCATGTCCATTTTGTGGCGAATTGCATGATACAAGAATACCGAATGCATAGCCTCACGCACGGTATCATTGCCCCTAAAAGAAAAAGATACATTACTGACACCACCACTCACCCAGGCGCCAGGCAAATTTTCCTTAATCCAACGCGTTGAATGGAAAAAATCTACAGCATAGTTATTATGTGCTTCAATGCCGGTTGCAATCGGGAATATATTCGGATCAAAAATGATTTCTTCAGGTGGAAATCCAGCTTTTTGGGTCAGAATCTCATAAGCTCTTTTACAAATAGATATACGGCGGTCAAAAGTATCTGCTTGTCCCTCTTCATCAAAAGCCATAACCACCACCGCTGCGCCCATTTTTCTGATGTAGCGGGCCTGGTGCAGGAATTCATTTTCACCGGCTTTCAGTGAAATGGAATTTACTATTCCCTTCCCTTGAAGGCACTTTAAGCCAGCCTCTATTACTTCCCAACGGGAAGAATCAATCATGATGGGAATGCGGGCAATATCAGGCTCAGCAGCCAGAAGATTAAGAAATTTTTTCATCGAAGCCTCAGCATCAATCATGGCTTCATCCATGTTTATATCCAGAATCTGGGCACCATTTTGAACCTGTTCCCGCGCTATTTCTAAGGCTTCATCGAACGTGGTTTCCGCTTTCGCTATCACTTTGCTAAAAGGATAAAGGTTCACACACACAAGATCAATTGGTAAAATGCCATGCTCTTTGGCACTTTTATTATCCGATTCGTTGTTTCTTCTCCACAAAATG
>OGCL01001407.1_pt1 | contig 20659 bp, 22 predicted proteins | sample 1570041 | NCBI WGS metagenome assembly OGCL01 (sample SAMN06266162, study PRJEB24511) | hot springs metagenome | isolation source: Hot spring water | place: South Africa: Limpopo | collected 2015-06-22
AGTAAAGCTGGATCATCCCAAGGTAATTCCGGATGAATCAGCCGAACCATCGCACGCGCACCCTCAGACACTTGGCTACGAATCTGCGCTGCACTAGGCGCAGGTACCCCATCTTCAGCACACAGTTTTTGTACGATACGGATAAAGTCAGGTGCGGTGTCAATCAGCGTACCATCTAGATCAAACAACACCGCTGCAATCGGTTGACTCATACGGCTGGCTTCCGTGTGGACAGCATATAGTTGACATCGACATTCGATGCCAACCAATAGTGCTTGGTGATTGGATTATAGTGCAGGCCAATCGCCTCATCTAAAATCAAACCCGCGTCGCGAATATAACTGGCTAACTCGGACGGACGAATAAATTTGGCATAGTCATGTGTGCCACGCGGTAGCATGCGTAGCACATATTCTGCACCAATAATCGCAAACAAATATGACTTCGGATTGCGATTAATCGTCGAGAAAAACACATAGCCATCCGGTTTAACCAGTGTCATACAGGCGCGTACAATGGACGCTGGGTCGGGCACGTGTTCTAGCATCTCCATACAGGTCACCACATCGAAGCTGGCAGGTTGTTGCTCTGCCAATGTTTCAACCGTGACTTGACGATATTCGATGTTACTGATGCTGTGTTGTTCGGCGTGTAAGCGACCGACTGCCAGCGGTGCTGCACCCATATCAATGCCGAGTACGCTCGCCCCTCGGCGTGCCATTGACTCGGCTAAAATGCCACCACCACAGCCGACATCGAGGATGCGCTTACCCGCAATACCCGCCGCCTGCTCAATAATCCAGTTTAAGCGCAACGGATTGATCTGATGCAGTGGACGAAACTCAGAGTCAGGATCCCACCATTTTTCTGCGAGTGCTTCAAATTTGGCAATTTCTTGCGCGTCGACATTCGCAGCAACAGCAACCGATTCTGATGAAAAAGACATGCAATACTCCCAAGGCAATAACACAGCCAGACCAGCAGAATAGTGACGGCAATGCCGAATAAAATCCACCTCTACAAGCGTTAGTTTAAAAAACTTCACAGATCAATGACGGTTTACCTGAGGTGACTTGTTTACAATCTAAGCTTGTAACGAATCCCGATACGAAAAAGGCTGCTGGTCATGGCGATCCAATTTACCCATATCTTGTTTTCAGTTGCATTGCTGCCGGTCGGCTTGCTGTTGAGTGGCTGTAGTCAGCCCGCGACCAGTCCAGAAGCCGTTCCAGACAGCAGTACCCGTGTGAGTGATCCGGCAGAAAATCCAGCGAATCCCGATGTGGTCGCCGCAGAAATGCCGACTAGCGTTGAGTCAGATGCCACAATGGTTCAACTGGTCGAAGGACGTGACTACAGCGTACTGAAAACCCCACTCACACTGGAAAAACCCGATCAGATCGAAGTGCGTGAGTTTTTTTGGTACGGCTGTGGACATTGTTATGCACTGGAGCCGCAGCTCAATAATTGGCTAGCCACTAAACCTGTGGACGTGAATTTTATTCGCACTCCCGCCGCGCTGAACCCCGTTTGGGAGCAGAATGCGCGTGCTTATTATGTGGTTGAAGGCATGGGCAAAATGACAACAGCACTGCATGAGCAGTTGTTCAACGCGATTCATCAGCAAAAAAAACAACTGTTTGATCAACCATCTCTCGCCAGTTTTTATGCCCAAGCGGGTATTGATAGTGCAGCATTTAACAGCAGCTACAACTCGTTTGCAGTCACCACTAAAATCAATCAGTCCAAACAATTTGCACAGCGAGCAGGTCTGTCAGGCGTGCCAGCATTTGTGGTGAATGGCCAGTATTTGGTGGGTGGTGGTGAGCCACAGCAGATGTTACGCACCGTGAATGGCTTGATCGAGCAGGAGCGGCAAACGCAGGCAGCCACCACGCGATGAGTCAGAAAATTCACACGGCATGCACGATTTTACCAACAAACTTGTTTATGCTTAAGCCTGAGTAAACCCATCAAGGAAGCGTGTGTTCATGAAACGTTTTATCCAATCTGCACTGGCAGTGTCGTTGAGTGCTTTGGCTCAAATGAGTGTTGCTGCTGATCCATTTGTTGCCGGTAGAGATTATACCGTCGTGGCCACACCGGCAACGGTCGAGAAGCCAGGGATGATTGAGGTTCGCGATTTTTTTTGGTATGGCTGTGGGCATTGTTATAGCTTGCATCCTTTGCTGAGCAACTGGGAAAAAACCAAGCCTGCCGATGTGAATTTTGTCAAAACCCCTGCTGCGATGAATCCTGTTTGGGAGCAAAACGCACGCGGATTTTATGCGGTACAAATGATGGGTAAGCTAACCCCAGCATTGCATGATCAGTTGTTTAAAACCATTCATGGCAGTAACCAGCGTTTGTTTGATCAGAAATCACTGGCCGCGTTTTACCAAGGCCAAGGTATTGATGAGACCCGTTTTAATAGCTTGTTTAACTCGTTTGCGGTGACCGGCAAAGTCTCGCAGTCAAAAGCACTGGCGACCCGTTATAAGCTAGACGGTGTGCCCGCAATCGTCGTGAACGGCAAATACATCGTGCGCGGCACAGATCAAAAAACCATGAATGTGGTTGATTTTCTGGTGCAAAAAGAGCGTGCTGCTTTAAGTAAGTAAACGGTATCGCCTAAAAAAAGACCTGCACTGATGCAGGTCTTTTTTGTGGCTTATTCGCATGGTGCGATTAGGCGCGGTTTCTGAGCTTTTGCAGGGTTTGCAGTTGGGCGGCGGTCTCGGCCAGCGAGGCGAGGGCAGCACCAGTGTTCAGTTCGCTGCTTTGATTGGCCAGTAGCGTCTCGGCGTGTTTGCGGGCTTCAAGAATCTGCGCTTCGTTCAGATCATCTGCGCGAATTGCCGAATCAGCCAACAAGGTGATGACGTGAGGTTGCACCTCAAGCACACCACCTGACACGTAGATGATCTCTTCGCTACCATCTTCACGTTGCACCCGAACTGGTCCTGGCTGTAGCAGGGTGATCAGTGGCGTATGGCCAGGCAAAATGCCCAGCTCGCCACCCACCCCTTTTGCGATCAGCATCTTAACCGTCCCCGAAAAGATCGATTCGTTGACACTGACCACATTACATTGCAGGGTTGCCATAGGATGTTCTCCAGTTGCTTATCGCGAGAGCTTACAGCTTCTTGGCTTTTTCGATGGCTTCGTCGATGCCACCCACCATGTAGAACGCTTGCTCTGGCAGGTTGTCGTAGTCACCCGCCAAGATGCCTTTAAAGCCGCGAATCGTTTCTTTCAACGGTACAATCTTACCTGGCGAACCGGTAAATACTTCAGCAACGTTGAACGGCTGCGACAGGAAGCGCTGAATCTTACGCGCACGATACACAACCAGCTTGTCTTCTTCAGCCAGTTCGTCCATACCCAGAATCGCGATGATGTCTTTGAGTTCTTTATAACGCTGAAGAACGGTCTGTACGCCACGCGCCACGGTGTAGTGCTCTTCACCAACAATGTTTGGATCAAGCTGACGTGAGGTTGAGTCCAGTGGATCAACCGCTGGATAAATACCCAGTGAGGCGATGTCACGGCTCAGAACCACGGTCGCATCCAAGTGGGCGAAAGTGGTGGCTGGTGATGGGTCGGTCAAGTCGTCTGCAGGCACATAAACCGCTTGTACCGAGGTGATCGAACCAGTTTTGGTTGAAGTGATGCGTTCTTGTAGAACACCCATCTCTTCGGCCAGCGTTGACTGATAACCCACCGCAGATGGCATACGACCCAGCAGCGCAGATACTTCAGTACCGGCTAGGGTGTAGCGATAGATGTTGTCCACGAACAATAGGACGTCGCGGCCTTTGCCGTTTTCGTCTTTTTCGTCGCGGAAATATTCGGCCATGGTCAAACCAGTCAGCGCAACACGCAGACGGTTACCCGGTGGCTCGTTCATCTGACCGTAAACCATCGCGACTTTATCGACGACGTTCGAATCTTTCATCTCATGATAAAAGTCGTTACCTTCACGAGTCCGCTCACCAACGCCAGCAAACACCGAGTAACCGCTGTATACCTTGGCGATGTTGTTGATCAATTCCATCATGTTGACGGTTTTACCAACACCCGCACCACCGAACAGACCAACTTTACCGCCTTTTGCAAACGGGCAGAGCAAGTCAATCACCTTGATCCCAGTGCCTAACAGTTCGGTCGAGCCCGATTGCTCGGCATAGCTTGGCGCATTCCGATGGATCGCCCAAGTGGTATCCGTGGCGATTGGGCCGGCTTCGTCGATTGGCCGACCCAATACGTCCATAATCCGACCCAGTGTGCCTACGCCAACCGGTACAGAAATCGGGCCATTGGTGTTGGTGACTGGCAGGCCGCGTTTAAGACCTTCAGTTGAACCCATCGCAATGGTACGCACAATGCCGTCACCCAGCTGCTGTTGTACTTCCAGCGTGGTTTCGGTGTTGTCAACGTGCAATGCGTCATAGATCTTCGGCACGCTAGTGCGATCGAATTCGACGTCGATAACCGCGCCGATGATCTGAACGATACGACCGCTGCTCATGGCTGTCTCCTCAATTCAATAAAAAGGGTTAAACGGCAGCGGCACCGCCAACGATCTCGGAAATTTCCCGAGTAATCGCGGCTTGACGCAGCTTGTTGTAGACGAGTTGCAGATCTTTAATCAAAGAGCCTGCATTATCTGTCGCCGCTTTCATCGCGACCATCCGCGCAGCTTGCTCAGATGCGATGTTTTCAATCACACCCTGATAGACCACCGATTCGATATAGCGAACCAACAGGCCATTGAGCAATTCGACTGCTTCAGGCTCATAAATGTAGTCCCAGCTGTGGGTGCGGTTCAGTTGCAAATCAGAGCCGAGATCGTTTGCTGCCAACGGTACCAGTTGCTGTACGGTTGGTTTTTGCGCCATCGCATTGATGAAATGGTTTGACACCAAATACACGCGATCAATCTCTCCACGATCAAATGCATCCAACATCACTTGGACTGAACCAGCCAGTTGCTCAAGCGTCGGTGTGTCACCCAGTTGGGTGGTTGCACCGATGACTTTGCCACCGAAGTTTTTAAAAAAACTGACCGATTTTTGGCCGATCAATGCAAACTGCACCTCAATCGACTGTTCTTGCTGGGTTTTAACGTGTTGAACCACACGCTTAAACAAATTGATGTTCAGGCCACCAGCCAGACCACGATCAGAGGAGACCACGATATAACCGACGCGCTTGACCGGACGCTCCACCATGTAGCGGTGTTTAAACTCCGGATTGGCTTGCACCAAGTGCGCAATCACACGGCGCATATTGTCGGCATAAGGACGACCTGCGCTCATACGCTCCTGCGCACGGCGCATCTTACTTGCTGCAACCATTTGCATCGCGCGCGTGATTTTCTGCGTGCTTTTGATGCTGGTGACTTTGGCTCGGATTTCTTTGAGACTTGCCATACGCTTACCATTTGGATCGGAAGCCCGAAGACTTCCGTGGAGGTGATACGCTTATCAAGTGTCCATCACAATTCCTACTTGGGCACAATCCCAAATAGAGAAGGGGATCAGTACGCTTGGGTCGCTTTAAAGCTTTCGATTGCGCCACGAACGGCAGCAAGAATTGCTTTAATCTCATCTTTAAGATTACCGTCAAACGAGACCGTATTCTCAATCCGTTGCATCAGTTCAGCGTGTTGCGAGCCAACGTAGCTGAGTAGCGCGTGTTCAAAATCACCGATTTTGTTGACCGGCACATCAGCCAAGTAACCTTCGTTAGAAGCGAAGATCACCACAGCTTGCTTTGAAATTGGGTACGGGTCGAACTGCTTTTGCTTCATCAGTTCAGTGACACGTTGACCATGCTCAAGCTGTTTACGTGTGGCCTCGTCCAAGTCAGACGCAAACTGAGCAAACGCTGCAAGTTCACGATACTGTGCCAACGCGGTACGAATACCACCGGACAGGTCTTTGATGATCTTGGTTTGCGCTGCACCACCCACACGCGATACCGAAATACCCGCGTTGACCGCTGGACGTAGGCCGGCGTTAAACAGTGAAGATTCCAAGAAGATCTGACCGTCAGTGATCGAGATCACGTTGGTTGGAACGAAGGCAGACACGTCACCCGCTTGGGTTTCGATGATCGGCAAGGCGGTCAATGAGCCAGTTTGGCCTTTGACTTCACCGTTGGTGAACTGCTCAACGTAGTCAGCTGACACGCGTGAAGCACGCTCAAGCAGACGGGAGTGGAGATAGAACACGTCACCAGGATAGGCTTCGCGGCCTGGCGGACGACGCAGCAGCAAGGAGATTTGGCGATACGCCACTGCTTGCTTGGAGAGGTCATCATATACAATCAGCGCATCTTCACCGCGGTCGCGGAAGTATTCGCCCATGGTACAGCCAGAGTAGGGGGCTAGGAACAACAGTGCAGCAGGCTCTGATGCCGAAGCAGCAACCACAGTGGTGTAGGCCAGCGCACCAGTTTCTTCCAGCTTACGGACCACGTTAGCGATGGTCGATTGTTTCTGACCGATTGCCACGTAGACACACTTAATGCCAGAGTTTTTCTGGGCAATAATCGCGTCGATGGCCATCGCGGTTTTACCGGTCTGACGGTCACCGATGATCAGTTCGCGCTGACCACGGCCAACAGGGATCATGGTATCAACGGCTTTGTAACCTGTCTGTACAGGTTGGTCAACCGATTGACGCCAGATGACGCCTGGTGCAACTTTTTCGACTTTGTCAGTCAGTTTGGCGTTGATTGGGCCCTTGCCGTCGATTGGGTTGCCAAGGGCATCCACGACACGACCAAGTAGCTCAGGACCGACCGGTACTTCTAGAATACGACCGGTACAACGGACTTTTTGGCCTTCTTGCAGGCTTAAGAAGTCACCAAGTACCACAGCACCGACTGAATCCTGTTCAAGGTTCAGTGCCATACCGTATAGGCCGCCTTCAAATTCGATCATCTCACCGTACATGACATCAGCCAGACCGTGAATACGCACGATACCGTCCGACACCATCACAATGGTACCTTCATTACGGGCGGTCGCGCTGGTGTCCAGATCGCTGATACGCTGCTTAATGAGCGCACTGATCTCGGATGGATTCAGTTGTTGCATTGCGCTTTCCTCAATATTTTGAAAGGCCGCTGTCAGCGATTAAGCTGACAGTCGGATTCGCATCTTTTCCAGTTTGCCCAACGCAGAGTCATCAATCACTTGATCGCCTGCACGGATAATCACACCGCCAATCAGCTCGGGCCGAACAACCACCGTGGTGTTGATCTTTGTCCCGAAGCGTTTTTCGAGACGAGTGGCGATCAGCAGCTCTTGTGATTGGCTCAGCGGGTAGGCAGACTCAATCACAACGTCGGTTTCGTTGAGGCCTTGTGCTTTAAGTAGCTCAAACTGCTGCTGAATTTCAGGCAACAACGCCAAGCGACCATGTTCCGCCAACTGGGTCAGAAAATTCCTGAACGGTTGGTTAACCTTGTTGTCCATTGCGTTTGCAACGGCGGCCACCTGATCTGCAGCAGTAAGTACCGGAGAGCTTAGGTAAGCAGAAAATGCTGGATCCTGTACAACGGCGCTGGACAGGTTCAGGACGTTCGCCCAACCATTAATATGATTCGCACCTATCGCAAAATCAAACGCTGCTTTCGCATACGGACGAGCCAGTGTTGCAAGTTCAGCCATGGTATGCCTCGCTTACAGTTCTTGTGCCAGCTTATTCAGCATGGCAGCATGGGCGGTTTGATCAACTTGAGCCTGTAGGATCTTCTCGGCACCAGCCACTGCTAAGGCAGCCACTTGAGCACGTAGAGATTCCCGAGCTTGGTTAATTTCTTGATCAATCGCAGCGCGAGCTTGTTGGCGGATACGCTCGCCTTCGATTTCCGCTTGCGCACGCGCGTCTTCGACGACTTGTGCGGCACGACGATTGGCTTGTTCAATCAGTTGCGCTGCTTGTGCTTTGACAGCAGCCAGCTCCGCTTGAACTTGATCTTGCGCAGAGGCGAGATCAGCACGTGCTTTTTCAGCAGCATTCAGGCCGTCAGCAATTTTGCGTTGACGATCACTGATTGCACCGATCAGCGGCGGCCAAACAAATTTCATGCAGAACGCGACAAAAATCGCGAACGCAATGGCTTGGCCGATCAGCGTGAGGTTGATATTCATCGCATTCCCTCAGTTGATCCAGTAAGACTTATTGGCCGATAAACGGACGGGCAGCCTCAATGAACGGGTTAGCAAAAATGAAGAACAGACCAATACCAACACCGATCATCGGTACGGCGTCAAGCAGACCTGCCACGAGGAACATACGGGTTTGCAATTGTGGTGCAAGCTCAGGCTGACGTGCAACGGCTTCGAGGAAGCGACCACCGAGCAGACCAAAACCAATAGCAGTACCCAGCGCACCGAAGGCGATCAGAAGGGCGGCGGCGATAGCGGTTAGACCGATCAAATTTTCCATGAAATTTTACCTCAAGAGGTTGGGTTTAAAACAAAAACTGGGTTGGTAAACAGTGGAACATGCCCAAACAGCATTAGACTGCTTGGGCACACACATTCTCAGTGTTTCTCACTCGCCATCGCCATATATACGATGGTGAGCATCATAAAGATAAATGCTTGCAGCGGAATGACCAGAATATGGAAGATCGCCCAAGGCACAGACAGTGTCCATTGTACCCAGAAGGGTAGTAGTGCAATCAGGATAAAAATCAGTTCCGCAGCGTATAGGTTACCGAACAGTCGCAACGCCAGTGATACGGGGCGCGCAAAAAATGCGACAAGCTCCAGTACCAAATTGATTGGAATGAACAAAATTTTGAGGACGATGTTTTTGGGGTTGAACGGGTTTAGCGCAAGCTCACCGACAAAACCACCCAGTCCTTTCTCCTTGATGCTGTAGAAAATCACCAGTAGAAAGACTGACAGAGCCATACCCAATGTAACGTTTGGATCAGTGGTTGGCACGATCTTGAAGTACACCGAGTGTGGATCAATACCCAACGCCGCACCGATCAGATTTTGTGCTAACACAGGAATAAAGTCGATTGGCACTAAGTCCATCAAGTTCATCAGGAAAATCCAGACGAAGATGGTCAGTGCCAAGGGAGCAACCAGTTTAGAGGTGCCGTGATAGGTGTCTCGCACACTGCTGTCGACAAACTCAACGATCATTTCGATGACGCTTTGGAATTTGCCAGGAACGCCTGTGCTGGCGCGACGGGCAACAGCCCAGAACACCAAACAGAACAACATGCCTAATGAAATTGACCAGAACAGCGAGTCTAGATGAATCGCATTAAAACCCATGGCATTCGCTTCTTCCGCACTTGCGGCGAGCTTCCAGCCTAATTCTGGGTGTTGACCATAGGTCATATTGGTCAAGTGGTGCTTGATGTATTCCGATGAGGAGACAACGTGCTGCTCAGCCATAGCTCACACCTGATTAATGTAAAAACCGACTCAAAACAAAACTGTGGATGCCGCCAATTGGGCTGCGCTTCTCACTTGCTTTGTCCAAAAAATGTTCATTTTACGGGTTGCTGTCACCAAAACAACAACCAATCGGCTAGATTCGTCTGTTGATCCACAGCGGGTAGAGCCACGCCATCAGTTGAACCAACGCAAAACCGATCAGTACCGCACCTGCTGACAATGGGCGTACCATTGCAAACACGAGGCTAAAACCAACCACAACAATCACAAACTTGCCGATCATGCCACGGTAAAAACCACCTAAGATCGACTTTGAGGCGTTTGCCCCTGACTGTCGAAATGCCTGCCAAGCAAAATAGATGCTACCCAGCCAAGCCACGAATGCACCGAGAACAGCACTCTTGGCAGTCGTAAGGTCAAACAGCAATGCAGCAAACACCGCAACCGTTGGCATCACGATGAACTGTGCAATGCTGAGTTGCCGTGCCAAACGACGATCCACCAGTGGCGATGGCTGACTCATGGCATTTCCAGTGCAAGTGATCGCCTGAAGACGGTCTTCATTCGGCGGTTTTGGGCGCGGTCATTATATGGACTGAGTGGGTAAGTTGCAAGGTTTTGTCGGGAAATGAGATGATTTTTGCAGCGAATTGTCAGACAAGCGGTTAGTTTAACGCGGTGCATCGACGCACTGCCGCATCTGGTTACGTAGCTGTTGCCAGCCGCTGACAAAATCTTGGGCATCGCGCATGGTTTCATCAATCATGACTTGTTTGACGGGCATGAGCCGCTGAATCAGTGCGGCGGATGCATGTGCTTCGGTAAAGATACACGGTGTTGGCTGTGGTCTGTTTTGTCGTAATTGTTGCAGACGTTTTGCTGTCGGTGCGAGCTCAGGATCTGAGGTCAGCGCGGCGGTCATGTGTAGCCCTGCACTGTGTTCAAGATATTGGTAGGCGTCATGATATGCCCAGTACGGCTTAATATTTGGTGGCCGCTTGGCGCTGATTTCGAGCAATTTTTGGCTAAATGAACGTGCATTGGCTTGGTATCTGATGGCATCTTGTGGGTATTGTTGACCACGAATCTGCGCGATCAGATGGGCAGTAAAAATTGCATTATAGGGTGCAAGCCATAGATGCGGGTCTAGCGTGTTTGGCCGAGGCTGCCCATCCAAGTTACGTAATGGTAAGCGTTGGATACTCGCCAACGACGTGAGTGCGATGGCGTTTGATTGCTGTGTCAGCATGCTGCTCAAAGCCGCTTCATATTCAGGACCAACCCACAAAACAAAGTCAGATTGTTGCAGGATGCGTCGGTCTTGTGGCTTGATTTGCAAATGATGACCGTCTTGATTGGCAGGAATCAACAGATGCGGCTGCTCAATGTCTTGAGTCACGGCTTGTGCGATCAAGTACAGTGGTTGCGTGCTGGCCACCAATAAGCGGGCATGCGCAGGAGTCGTGACGAGGATAAAGCAGAGCCAGATCCCAAGTTGCACACCCAGTTGCTTCATCCGTCGCTCAATAACGTGCATCGTGACCTCACCAAAGCGTGGTATTCAAAAAAAACAGGACTTAGAAGAAATGTGTGTCGCAACACCAACAGACGACATGCGCGGTTCAATAGACCTTAACAACCTGCCAAATCTACGAGCCAAGCGGGCAACATGTTACACTATTACATCTTCAATGGCGCATCAGGGTGGAGTATTCGACGATGTCACAGCTCACGATGGAGTCACACGCGCATACCGCTTGCCAGATCGTGGACTATCTTGCCCAAGTGGAGCAGCAATGTCGTATGCAGGGCCTGCGATTAACGCCGCTGCGCCGAGAGGTGCTGGAATTGGTGCTGTCGGCACAAAAGCCGATCGGTGCTTATGACTTACTCGCCCAGCTTGGCCGTGATGGTCGTCCGGCTGCGCCGCCAACGGTCTACCGTAGCTTAGATTTTTTAATGGAACATGGCTTTATTCATCGACTAGCCTCGATTAACGCTTATCTGTCCTGTTGTCATCCAGCGCATCGACATCAGTCGGTATTTTTGATTTGTACCCAGTGCCAGCGTACTGATGAGTTGTCGGTGGAGTCATTGGCACAACCGTTACAGGTGTTGACTGCGCAACAACAGTTTAAAGTGCAGCAAAGCCTGATTGAGCTGAGTGGCCTGTGCCAATCTTGTCAGACACAAAATGGTCTGGATGATCAGCATGTCTAGTCGATTGGTGCAACTCGAACAGGTGAGTTTGATTTTTTCGGGTAAAAAAATCTTAAACGCGGTGGATTTTGCAATTGAGCCGTTAGAAATTGTCAGTCTGATTGGCCCGAATGGCGCAGGCAAGTCGAGTCTGGTCAAATTGGTACTCGGTTTACAAGCACCACATCAGGGGCGACGGCAGGTGCGGTCGGGATTACGCATGGGTTATGTGCCGCAGCGGGTGCATCTATCACCAAGTTTGCCGATGCGGGTGAAAGACTTGTTTGCCTTGGCACGTCCACGCCGTGCGCAACTTGATCAGGTGATCACTGAGATCAGCGTCGCTGCTTTGCTCAACACTGCGCTGCAAGAGTTATCCGGTGGTGAGCGGCAGCGCGTGTTGTTAGCGCGGGCATTACTACAGTCACCAGAGTTGTTAGTGCTGGATGAACCAATGCAGGGTTTGGATCTCCAATCCGAAACCGAGCTGTATCAGTATGTGCGTGAGTTGCCACAGCGGCATGGCTGTGCCGTGTTGATGGTGTCGCATGACCTACAGTGGGTGATGCAAGGTACGCAGCGGGTGTTGTGTCTGAATCAGCACATCTGTTGCAGTGGCACACCGGCTCAGGTGCAGCGTGCGCCGGAGTATCAGGCGTTGTTTGGCACGGGGCGGGTTTGGTATGAGCATCATCATGATCACTGTCAGCATACAGATTTGCATCCTGCTGAGCTGTCTGTGCTACCTCAAAAACATACACACCAAAACGTCAGGATCTAGGCCATGTTGGAGTGGTTAAGTTTGCTCGCACCGGCATGGCTGGCCGGTGCGGTGTTGGTGTGTTTGACTGCACCGTTAGGCTGTCTAATGCTGTGGCGGCGCATGGCGTTTTTTGCGGATACCTTGGCGCATGGTACGCTGCTTGGCGTGGGTGTGTCGGCTTTGCTGACGCTGCCGTATTGGGTTGGGGTGTCGATCACATCGCTGCTGCTGGTGGGTCTGTTGTGGGTACTGCATGATCGGCGCTTGCCGATGGATGCGCTGTTGGCGTTGTGCGCATCATCGTTGTTGTGTTCCGGCTTGCTGCTGATCAATGCGCTCCCTGCGGTGCAGCCTGCGTTGCTGGCCTATTTGTTTGGCGATTTGTTGGCACTCGCGTGGTCGGATTTGCCGCTATTATTACTGGTGACGTTGTTTGGTTTGATGGTGCTGGGTTATGTCTGGCGCGATCAGTTGTTGGTCGCGGTGGATGCTGATCTGGCTGCGTCGAGTGGCGTGAGTCCAAGTCGGCAGCGTTTGATTTTTATGCTGTTATTGGCGTTGTTTACCGTGTTGGCGTTGAAAGCGGTCGGTAGTTTATTGATGGGTGCGCTGCTGGTGATTCCAGCATTGACGGCGCGGCTGTTGGCGCATTCACCGAAACACATGGTGTTGTGGGCGTTTGGCTTTGCACAATTGGGGCTGGCCGTGGGTTTGTGGGGCAGTGCGTGGCTGAATGTCTCGACGGGGCCTGCGATCGTGTTGGGCATGACGCTGTGTTTTTTGGCGGTGTTTGGTTGGAAGCGTCTGCTGATTTTTCAACGCAGTTAAATACAACATGCATTTATTGCGATGACATCGCCACATATCTTGGCTGTGCCGCAATTTTATCAAGCCATGCTTGGACTGCTGGATATGCAGATAAATCAAAGCCGCCCTCATGCGCAACATGGGTATAAGCATACAAACTAATATCTGCAGTGGTGAAGGTTTGCCCGACCAAATATGGCGTTTGCTCAAGCTGTTGATTCATCACTGCTAGGGCGCGATGTCCGCCGGTTTGTTTGGCCTGATATTCTGCCCGACGCGCTTCTGGTAAACCCAGATATTTTGCGATAAATCGAGCCACCGCAATATAAGGCTCATGACTGTATTGTTCAAAAAACTGCCATTGCAGCAACTTGGCAAACTCAAAAGAATCGGTTGGTAACAAGGCAGAACCTGTAGCTAAATAGTTGATAATCGCATTCGATTCAGACAAACATCGGCCGTCCTCCAATTCTAACAGCGGAATCTTGCCTAGAGGATTTTTAGCTAAGAAAGCCGCTTGCTGCGTATCACCAGCCAAAATATCGACATGAACCCATTCGTGTGGAAGCTGCAACAGATGACAGAGCAGCTTGATTTTGTAGCAATTACCAGATTGTGTATCGCCGAATACTTTCATGGGTTTGCCTTGTCTATTGTTGTTGGTCGTTCCGAGCGTAAAACCTATCAAGCTAGAACACAAGACTGAATGTCAGATTTGATCTAAAACAAGGATTGGAAATCGACCCCCCCTGCATACGATCGCTCCTGTTGTTCGGCATGTTGGGCGGTTCACATTTAAAAGCGGAAATTTGCTATATTACTGGGCTTTATTGACCAGCCGATTTGCCCGTTATGAACACTGCGATCCAGACTGCACTTGCCACCGCGCTTGACTCACTGCAACAACAAGGGATTTTGCCAGCCGATTGGCAAGACCGCAGCGTGTTAAACCGTACCAAAGACCGCAGTCATGGTGATTTTGCCAGCAATGTCGCAATGTTAGGCGCCAAACCTGCCGGCTTAAAGCCGCGCGAACTGGCCGAAAAAATCCTCGCTGCGCTGCCCGCATCTAGTGACATCGCCAAAGTCGAGATCGCTGGCGCGGGCTTTATTAACTTCTTTTTAAATGCCGATCAACGCTTTGTCGTGCTGGATCAAATTGCCGCGCAAGCCGATCAGTTTGGCGAAAACCAAGCGCACGCGGGCAAGCGTGTCCAAGTCGAGTTTGTCTCAGCCAACCCAACCAGCTCGCTGCATGTCGGGCATGGTCGCGGCGCAGCGTATGGCATGACCGTAGCGCGGTTGCTGGAAGCGACTGGCTATCAGGTTGAGCGTGAATACTATGTGAACGACGCCGGTCGGCAGATGGATATTTTGGCGACCAGTACCTTTTTGCGTTATCTCGAAAGCAATGGCGCGAGTTTTACCTTTCCATCGAACGGTTATCGCGGCGATTATGTGTTTGATATAGCCGAAGTGGTGCAAGAGGCACATGGCGCGAATTTTGTACGCGATATCAATGTGATGTTTGCTGACGTACCCGCTGATGCCGTGTATGGCGAGCCAGATGCAGACGGTAAAAAGCCGCTGTTGTCGGGTGATAAAGAAAAGCATATTGATGGACTGATTGCCAACGCGCAGCGTCTACTCGGTGCGGAGGCGTATCAGGTGTTTCACCAGACCGCGCTAAATAGCATTTTGGACGACATTAAAGACGATCTGGCTGAGTTTGGCGTGACCTTTGATCAGTGGTTTAGCGAAGCGACGCTCAACAGCAAAATCACCGAAGCTCTAGAGGTCTTGCAAGCCAACGGCCATCTGTATGTCAAAGACGACGGCAACACATGGTTTAAATCGACTGACTTTGGTGACGAAAAAGACCGCGTGGTGAAACGTGCCAACGGCCAAACCACCTATTTTGCCGCCGATATTGCCTATCACCTGAACAAATACCAGCGCGGCCTTGACCAGATTATCGACATCTGGGGCGCTGACCATCATGGTTATATTGCCCGTGTTAAAGCCGCGATTGCCGCGATGGGCTACGATCCTGCCAAGCTGACCGTGCTGCTGGTGCAGTTTGTCAGTCTGTGGCGCGGCGGTGAGCAAGTGCAAATGTCATCGCGTTCGGGGCAGTTTGTCGAGTTGCGTGAGCTGCGCAAAGAAGTCGGCAATGATGCGGCGCGGTTTTATTATGTGATGCGTAAAAGCGAACAGCATATTGATTTTGATCTGGATTTGGCAGTGTCACAGGACAAAAACAATGCAGTGTACTATATCCAGTATGCCCATGCGCGGATCTGTCGGATGCTGGAAAAGCTGGCCGAACAAGGCAATACGCTGGATTGGGCGGCTGGCCGTGCGGCGGTCGGGCGCTTGGTCGAGCCGGTCGAAACCGAACTGCTGGTCAAGTTGGCCGCTTATCCAGAGATCGTGACGCGGGCGGCTGAGCAGTATGAGCCGCATCAGTTGGGTAACTACCTGAAGGAATTGGCTTCGTTGTTTCATGGCTGGTACAACGAGCATAAAGTGTTGGGTGACGATGCAGAATTGACCCAAGCACGTCTGTTGTTGTCGGTATCGGTGCAGCAAGTGGTCAAAAATGGTTTGTTGTTACTCGGTGTGTCTGCACCAGACAGCATGTAAGCTGCCAGTGTAGCCGTTCGGCGATGATTCGACAGGAGTAAGCAGGTGTTCGGTAAAACCCCAAAGCGTGGCGCAGTAAAACGTCCTGCCCAACCCCAGCAGCCGCAAAAGCTTGTGCCAAATTGGTTATGGATGCTGTTTGGCACGTTGGTTGGTTTGTCGATTGCGGTGCTACTGTTTTTGTGGCAACCGTGGCGGCCAGCCGAGCGTGCTGATCCAGCAACAGTGGCGAATCTGCCCGAAACCACAGGGTCGACTGAAAACAAGGCGGACTATCAGTTTTACGACCTATTGCCCAAGCAGCAGGTCACGCCCGTGCCAGACCAAGAGGTTCCACTGACCTCAAATAAACCTGCCGAACCGCTGCCAGTACCCCTGCCGAGTGACACGGCGACCGGTGAGGATGTGGTGCGTGCCGCACAAAATCAAGCCACGCCAGATCCGTTTGAATCGACGATATCCGTCGAGCGTGCTGTGCAGTATATGTTGCAGATCAATAGCTTCCAGAATCCTGATGAGGCTGACCGGCAGCGGGCTGAGGTGTTGTTGGTTGGCTTATCAGCGGATGTGCGTCAGCATGTTGATGCGGTTGGCGTGCGTTGGTATCGAGTGGTGTCAGGACCATACCTAAGTCGAGATGAGGCACAAAATGCGCATCGCTTGCTACAAGACAGTGGCATCGCTGCGTTGGTGGTCGAGCAGCGTTAAGATGTTTATTAAAAACAAAAAAGCCGCAGATTGTGATTTGCGGCTTTTTTGTTGTGTTGATGACTGTAGTTTAGCGACCGGCTTGGAACTTCGCGCCAGCGGTAAAGATGCGTTGATAGGCGGTCGGGATAATCCGCTGCATCAGGTCGAGTGCTTTGGCATCATTACCGATCAACACGCGGCGGGCATCACGTTGTACCGCATCCAAGATAACTTTGGCGGCTTCTTCCGGTGGGGTACGCAGCAGTTTGTCAAAATTTTTGATGCTTTTTTGCGCATCCATACCCAGTGAAGATAGGTTGTCTTTCATGCGTGCGGCTTTGGCGATGTTGGTACGAATCCCGCCAGGGTGCACACAGGTGACGCTGACGCCACAGTTTTGCATATCGAGCTCTTGGCGTAGGGCTTCGGTGAAGCCGCGCACCGCAAACTTACTGGCATTGTAGGCACTTTGTGTTGGCTGTGCGGTCAGACCGAATAAGCTGGAAATGTTGATAATATGGCCTTCACCCGCTTGCTTGAGCAGTGGTAAGAATTCCTTAGTGCCGTAGACCACACCCCAGAAATTAATCCCCATCAGCCATTCAAGATCATCGTACTCCATGCCTTCAACGGTACTGCCCAGTGCCACACCCGCATTGTTAAAAATCAGGTTCACTTTGCCGTGGTCTTTGACGGTCTGTTGCGCCCACGCAGCCATTTGCTCGCGTTGTGCGACATCGACGATTTGGCTGGTGACTTTAACAGCATAGGCACTCAGCAGCTGTTGGGTGGCTTGCAAGCCTTTTTCACTCACATCGCTCAGTGACAGATGGCAGCCTGCTTTGGCCAGTAATACCGCCAGTTGTTGGCCGATGCCTGAACCTGCGCCGGTAATCGCTGCTACTTTATTGCTAAAATCTTTCATTACAGATGCCTCATGCCTACTGAAATAAGTCGAAATCGTGGTTGAAGTGACGACTTCAGCCAGCGCTATCGACTATAGTTGCTGACAATGGAGCTTGTCAACAATTACGATAAAATTGAAAAACCATGCTATGATGGCAAACGTTATGACACGAAACGATGGCAATAAGCATCATGACTGAGCAAAACCAGCAAACAACGCTGCCAACGACCACCCAAGAAGCGATCACGTCTGCACCCGATAAAACCGTGCGGCGACGTAATTTTCGTGGGCTAAGCCTTGAGCAGCGTCAACAGGAGCGACGTACCAGACTGATTGAAGCTGGACTACAGGTATATGGGACACAAGGGTTTTTTTCGGTGACTGTGCGTGATGTGTGCGCGGAGGCCAAGCTCACGGAGCGTTATTTTTATGAGTCATTTAAAAACAGTGAGCAACTGTTTAAGGTGATTTATATGCAGCTCATCGAGCGGCAGCAACAGGCGGTAATGGCGGCAGTCATGCAAGCCGCCGGTCAGCCACATGATCAGATGATCCGTGCTGGCCTGACGGTGTTTTTACGCAGTTTGCAAGATGATCCACGGATGGCGCGGATTTTATTTGTGGATGCAGTGTTGGTCAGTGAGTTGCATGGTACGACCATTCTTGAAGCGGTGTCACGTTTTGACCGGATGATTCAGGGCTTTATGTTGCTGATGTTGCCGGATGCGCACCGTAAAGGTGTGCAGTTGTCTTTAGTGTCAACCGGCTTAAACGGTTATGTCACGCATATCGTGATTCGTTGGGTGATGGGTGGTTTTAAAGAGTCATTTGATGAAGTGCTGAATGCCTGTCAGGTGGTATACACCGCATTTTTAAGCCTGTTACAACCTGCACCGAACACCACGCGGTCGTGACGGCACACATTTTTGACCAGCATGCTGACTCGGCAGACTTATTCGGGTTCGGCGGGGTCATCGTCTTCACCGAGGCCGAGTTTTTTCAGTCGATAGCGTAAAGAGCGAAAGCTCATGCCAAGTTTTTTGGCAGCGGCGGTACGGTTCCAATGACTTTGTTCTAGCGCGCGTAGAATCATTTGTTTTTCAAGATTTTGTAAGTACAGTTCCAAGCCCTCTGCTGGCAAGCTCAGATTTGCGTTTGCATCGCCGGAGGGGTCGTCCGCCGTAAGTGTGGTTGCCGGTGTGGGGAAGCTATCACTTGGCTCTACTGTGCTTGCGGCGGGTTGGTTCAGTGGGTTGGCGCTGGGCTGCTGCTCAAGCTGTAGGATGGGAAAATCATCGTCATCAAGCGGCATTAGTGCGGGTGCTTTGCTGCTCGTCGGCAGTTGCAGTTGTAAATGTTCAGGCAAAATCAGATCGCCCTCGCACAAGGTGAGTGCGCGCTCTAAGGTGTTTTGCAGTTCGCGTACGTTACCCGGAAAGCCGTATTGTGCCAGTGCTGCTTGTGCGTCAGAGGAGAGTTTGGGTGCGCTGATATTCCAGTCTTGGCAGAGTCGCTTCAGTAAGCTGTCCGCCAATAATAAGACATCTCCTTCACGTTCGCGTAGTGGGGGCAGTGATAGCTCAATGACATTGATCCGATAAAATAAGTCTTGTCGAAACTGGCCATTATCGACCATTTTTTGTAAGTTTTTATGGGTGGCACTCAGCAGCCGTACATCAACGGCGATTTCTTGTTGCCCGCCAATCGGGCGCACCTTTTTTTCTTGAATCGCACGCAGCAGTTTGACTTGCATGCTCAGTGGTAAGTCTGCGACTTCATCCAAAAACAGCGTGCCGCCATTGGCAGATTGAAACAGGCCTTTTTTGTCTTCGGTCGCACCAGTAAAGCTGCCTTTTTTATGACCAAAAAACTCACTTTCCATCAGTTCAGCTGGAATCGCGCCGCAGTTGACCGGCACAAATGCGGCCTGACTGCGTGGCCCAAGCTGATGGATCAGCGAGGCCACCACTTCTTTGCCCGTGCCTGACTCACCGCTGATATACACAGGTGCTTGTGAGCGTGCCAGCTTGTGTAGCATGGTGCGTAGCTGTTGCATCACGGTGGATTTGCCGATGAGGCGTTGTTCGCTCAGTGAGTCACCGGCTGGACTAGCGGTAGCGGAACGATGGACTTGCAGGGCGTGTTCGACCAGTTCGCGCAGGCGCGGCATGTCAATCGGTTTACTCACAAAATCAAAAGCACCGGCCTTTAATGCATCAATCGCTAAATTCATACTGCCGTAAGCGGTGATCACGGCGACCGGTAGCTCAGGATGTTGCTCGGCGATCTGTTGAACCAGTTGCAAACCGCTACCATCGGGCAGATTCAGATCGGTTAAACAAATGTCAAACCGCTGACGACTTAAGTGTTGACGCGCCTCAGCCAGATTTTCGGCCAACAAGCAATCGATGCCCATCCGCATCAGTGACAAGCGCATCAGCGTACGCAAGTCTTCTTCATCATCGACGATTAAGGCAAGTTGGCGAGCCACAAGCGGATTCCTTACAAAAATTAAGAGGCAGGACGTGCTGTATGCACAGCCGGAGGCGCAAACACCAACCGGAAGCACGCACCAGACAATTGCGGTACATGAAATAAATTCGCGCCATTGGCATCACAAATCGCCCGTGATAAGTATAGCCCCAAGCCAGTACCGGTCGACTCTGTGGTGAAAAAAGGCTCAAATAACGTCTGTTGCGCCTGCTCACTCACGCCTGCACCTTGGTCCATCACATCAAGGCTAATTCGTCCAGATTCGTCCGCACTCGCAGCCAAGCGTACGACAGGTTGAGCCTGTAATTTACCACCATGATGCAGCGCGTTTTGGATTAAATTGACCAACACTTGTTCGAGTTGCTCCGGATCAAACTGTACCCAAAGCTCCGGCTGTAAGCGCCAATCAAACTGCGCGTATTGCTGTGGAAACAGTTGTTTTAGCGTCTTCGGCAGCCATAAGTCCAGTGCAATCAGCTTTGGTTCGGCACGCTCACGGCGCGACAGTTGCAACACATCTTCGATAATACGATTCATCCGCTTGCTTTGCTTACGGATCATCTGCACCAGCTCTAGATCACTAGGGTCGTGTAAATTACTTTGCAGTAGCTCACTGGCTTGGCTGATCGCGGCCAGCGGATTACGAATCTCATGGGCGATGCTGGCGGTCAGTCGTCCAAGCGACGCCAATTTAAGCTGTTGTGCTTGCTGATTG
>OGCL01001410.1_pt1 | contig 20637 bp, 19 predicted proteins | sample 1570041 | NCBI WGS metagenome assembly OGCL01 (sample SAMN06266162, study PRJEB24511) | hot springs metagenome | isolation source: Hot spring water | place: South Africa: Limpopo | collected 2015-06-22
CGTGGCGGGAGGGGGCGTGGGAGGGCGAAGCCCTCCCCGCAAAAAACTATCCATCACAACCTGGTTGACAAACCACTAGCTTCAGAAGGGTTGGCAGGGCAGCGCCCCCACAGAACCGTCAAGGCTGCACGCGGTATGGCTCGGAGGAGCAACGCTCTCCCGAAACCCTCGTTCTCGACCAGGCATCTAAACTGTGGCGCCTTCGGTTTTAGAACAGGAGGGTCGCGAAGGGGTGCCCCCCCTCAGACCCGCTTCCCCGAACTATCCGCCTGGCAAGAGTGGCCTGATCCGCCGCTATCTGATGTATAATATTACATAATACAGCGTTGATCTGGAATGGGTGAGGAAACAATGAACTGGATCTCTCCAAAGGGCCCGTCCTGGGAACTTCCCCGGCCCGAGAGTTTAATACCCATGGTGGTGGAAAGCACCAGCCGTGGTGAGCGCGCCTTCGATATTTATTCGCGCCTGCTCAAGGAGCGTATCGTTATTCTGGGTACACCGATCGACGATCAGATCGCTAACCTGGTGGTTGCACAGTTGCTCTTCCTGGCCAGCGAAGACCCTGACCGCGATATCTGGCTCTACATCAACAGCCCGGGCGGCTCGGTCACCGCGGGTCTGGCAATCTACGATACGATGCACCACATTCGCCCGCACGTGGCCACGGTCTGCCTGGGCATGGCCGCAAGTATGGCGACGATTATTCTGGCTGGCGGAGAGAAGGGGAAACGCTTCAGCCTGCCTAACTCGACGATCCATATGCACCCGGCGCTCGGCGGCTTCCGCGGCTCCGGTCCCGATGTCGAGATTCAGGCCCGTGAACTGCTCCGGCTCCAGAATCTGGGGCGTGAACTGATGGCCCGTGATACGGGGCAACCGGTGGAAAAGATCGCCCGCGACTTCGATCGCGATGCCTATATGACGCCGATCCAGGCCAAAGAGTACGGTATCATCGACGAGATCCTCATGCCTGAGGAACTGGCCGAGAAGAAGTAACAGCACAGCTCGCAGAGCCGGAGCGCCGCCAGAACTGGCGGTCGCTCGCCACCCCGGCGCTCCGGCTCGCGACCAGCGGAGACATTCCAATGACCCGCTCCCGCAATAGTGGTCGTGGCGCCTACGTCTGTTCGTTCTGCGGCCGGGGTCAGGATGAGGTGCAGCGTCTCATCGCCGGACCCGGCACCGTCTTTATTTGCGATGAGTGCGTGGCCCTGTGCAGCGCAATTATCGCTGAAGAGACCGAGCAGCAACTGGTGGCCCCACGCCGCACGACGCCGCCTGGCCCGGCGCGCTTGCCCACGCCGCGCAAACTGCGCGAGAAGCTTGATCAGTACGTCGTGGGTCAGGATCGGGCCAAGGTTGTCCTCTCCGTGGCGGTGTATAACCACTATAAGCGGATCCGTGCCGGCGCCAGGATTGATGATGTCGAGATTAGCAAGAGCAATATCCTGCTCCTTGGCCCCACCGGTAGTGGCAAAACCCTCCTCGCCCAGACGCTGGCCCGCGTCCTCGATGTGCCATTCGCTATTGCCGATGCAACTGCCCTCACCGAGGCCGGTTATGTTGGCGAAGACGTCGAGAATATTCTGCTCCGCCTGATCCAGGCCGCCGATGGCGATGTAGAGCGCGCCCAAACCGGCATTATCTATATTGATGAAATTGATAAAATCGCTCGCAAGGCCGATAATCCGTCAATTACCCGCGATGTGTCGGGTGAGGGTGTGCAACAGGCCCTGCTGAAGATCCTCGAAGGTGGTGTGGCCCACGTGCCGCCTCTGCCCGGGCGCAAACATCCCCAGCAGGAGTATATCGCCTTCGATACCACCAATGTGCTGTTCATCTGCGGTGGCGCCTTCGAGGGGATCGAGGAGCTCATCGCCCGGCGTGTGCGCGGAAAGCACCTCCTCGGCTTCGGTAGCCAGAAGCCCAGCGCCAGCACGACTGACCACGCCCAATTGCTCGCTCAGATTACCCCCGATGACCTGATGCGCTATGGCTTTATCCCCGAGTTTATCGGGCGCCTGCCAGTGGTGGTTGGCCTCGAACCGCTGACCCACGAGGCCATGCTGCGCATCCTCACCGAACCGCGCAATGCGGTGATCAAACAGTATCAGAAGTTGCTTGCCCTTGACCACGTTGAACTGGAGTTCACCCCCGATGGGTTAGAGGCGATCGCCGAACGCGCTATGCAGGCAAAGACCGGGGCGCGCGCTCTGCGCAGTATCGTGGAAGAGGTGCTGCTCGAGGTGATGTACGAGGTGCCGGCCCAGGAGCACATCGGCCGCTGTATCATTAATGCCGAAGTGGTCGCCGGACGCGGGCATCCCATCCTGGTCCCGCGCACCGAGCGCCCTGAGTATCGCCGCCGTCTGGACGAGGCGGTGTAGGACCGAAGCAGCCGATTGGCCACGCTCTCGGTTCTTCGCGCTATCCGTACCTGATGCTATGCCACTCTTCCGCCGCACATCCGACCGCGTCTCTGAAGAGGCTCTCGCCCCCAGGCGCATCCTCATCGCTGATGACGACCCCTCGATTGCCAACCTGATACAGGTGACGCTCAAAGATCCCCGCTACGAACTGACTGCGGTGAGCAATGGCCTCGAGGCGCTCCAGGCTTTCGAGAAACAGCCCTTCGATGTGATTATTCTCGATGTGATGATGCCCTATGTGGATGGCTTCGAGGCCTGCCAGCGCATCCGTGAGCAAAGCGATGTGCCGATCGTGATTCTTACCAGCCGCGATGGCACCGATGATGTCGTGCACGGCTTTGAATTGGGCGCCGATGACTATATCGTCAAGCCGTTCAAAACTGCCGAGTTGATCGCTCGGGTCGAGTCTATTCTGCGACGGGTTGAGGGCTATAAGTCCCGGCGCGCGCCACCGATCGTTCGCGTTGGCCCGATTGAGATCGATGCCCCGCGCCACCGCGTGACCGTGCGCAACCACGAAGTCAACCTGACCCCGATGGAGTTTGAGTTACTCTACTTCCTCGCCGCCAATGCCGGACAGGTCTTTGACCGTGAGACGCTCTTCCGCGAGGTCTGGGGCTACGAGTACGTCGGCGAAACCAATCTGGTTGATGTGTGCGTGCGCCGCCTGCGTGAGAAGGTCGAACTGGAACCGTCGCGCCCTCAGTTGATTATTACCGTGCGCGGAGTGGGCTATAAGCTCTCGGAAGGGTGATCTATGGCGGGTCAGGTGCACGTGTCACGCCATCCGCTGGTGCAGCATAAGCTGGCCCTGCTGCGCAGCAAGTTGACCGAGCCCAAGAAGTTTCGCGAACTGGTGCGCGAGATTGCTCAGTTGCTCTTCTATGAGGCTTCGCAGGACCTGGCCCTCGCCCCGCTGACGGTTGAAACACCCCTCGCTACCGCCCAGGGCTACGAAGTGGCCGAGCGCGTCGGCGTGATCCCTATCCTCCGCGCTGGCCTGGGCATGTCTGAGGCGATCATCAACATCCTCCCTACCGTCCACGTCTGGCACCTGGGTATTTTTCGCGACCACGAGACTCTCCTGCCGGTGACCTACTACAACAAGCTCCCGAAAGAGCCCGATATTGACCTGTCGATCGTGGTTGATCCGATGCTGGCAACCGGGGGGTCGGCGGTGGCAGCGGTCAATATTCTAAAAGCCTGGGGCTCCCGGCGGATCAAGTTCCTCGGCCTGATTGCGGCCCCCGAGGGCGTGCGCGCTCTCACCGAGGCCCATCCCGATGTGCCCATTCACCTGGCGGCCATCGACAGCCACCTGAATGAGCACGGCTACATCGTGCCCGGCCTGGGTGATGCCGGTGACCGGCAGTTTGGCACCGGGTAGCGTTTCGTGATCGCCATCACCCTCGTCACCACGTTCGTGATCGCCGCCGCCGTCACCGCGCTGCTGACACCGGCGCTCATCCGCCTCAGCATGAGCCAGGGGTGGGTGGCCTACCCCGGTCCGCGCCATATCCATCGAGTGCCAACGCCTACCGTCGGCGGTGTGGCCATGATCGCCGGGTTCGCTGCCGCGCTGTTGCTCAGCTTTGTGCTGCAACGGCTCGACCCTGCGCTCACCCGCTCGAGCTTTGAATACCTGCGGCTCGGCCTGTTGCTGGCCGGCGCCAGTCTGGTGGCCCTCATCAGCCTCATCGACGACGTGCGCGACTTACCCGCCCTGCCACGTCTGCTGGTCCACGTGCTTGCCGCCCTGATTGCCGTGGGGCCGTACCTCTGGGACCAGACGCTCTATCCCGATGCCCTGGGCCAACCCACCGAAGCGCGGGGTATCATCCTGACCGCCTTCAACTTCCCCTTTGTCAACCAGATCCACCTCCATAACTTCAGCCCCTGGCTGGCCATCGGCGCGACGATCTTCTGGATCGTCGGCGTGCAGAATATGGTCAACTGGGCCGATGGGCTGGACGGATTGGCTGCCGGGGTTACGCTGATCGCCGCGACGATCCTGGCCCTGCACACCCTCGGTCTCGATCCGCCGCAGTATACCGTGGCGATGTTGCCCCTGGCCCTCGCCGGGGCGTGCGCTGGCTTCCTCCCCTTCAATCTGCATCCTGCCCGCACCTTTATGGGTGATGTGGGGGCCATGACCATCGGCTACATCCTCGCAGTGAGCGCGATCATCGGCGGGGCCAAACTGGCAACCGCGCTGCTGGTGCTGGGGGTGCCGCTGATTGATATGGCCTGGCTCATTCTTGTGCGGACGCTGCGGGGGCGCGGCGCGGCGCGGGCCGGGCGCGACCACCTGCACCACCGACTGCTGGCGCTGGGCCTCTCGCAACGGCAGGTGGTGCTGATCTACTATGGCCTGAGCCTCGCCTTCGGGGCGGTTGCGCTGCTTGACGTGCCGCCGCTTGCCAAGCTGCTGGCGCTGCTCGTGCTGGGCGTTCTGGTGCTTGGAGCGCTGGTCTACGCCGGCTCGGCATAGGGCCGCCGGGGCGCGCCCGAACCCTCCTCGCCGGTATGTTCACCGCAGCCGTTTGTGCGGCGCAGCCGCACAATGCCGGAATGAAACGTGTAGTAGAGACGCAGCGCCGCTGCGTCTCTACGCTCAAATCTCCCCACAGGGAGGGGGGAATGGGGAAACCCGGTTTCCCCATTCCCCAACCGCTGGTGGGAGCGGCTGGCGCCACTCCAGGCAGGGGCCTGGGGAAACCCGGGTGCCCTATGTTCACGTTAGACGCCCATGCGCGGGGCGCACAACGCCGCGATGAATAAGGGGTATCTCAGGGATGGCCGCCCCCTCCCTGGCCCTCCCCCGCTGGGGGAGGGAACCGGGCTTCTCCCCGCAGGGAGGGGCCTGGGGAAACCCGGGTTCCCCGTATGTCCACCTCAGCCCCTACAGATTGGCCCGACCGCTAAGGAACCGCGCCGTCGTCTCGGCGAGAATGGCCGCGCCTAACGGCAGACAACGCTCGTCAATGTCGAAGATCGGCGTGTGATGGGGCCGCGCAACGCCATCATCAATCGCCGCGCCGAGCATGATCATGGCGCCGGGAGCGCGCTGGCACATAAAGGCGAAATCCTCGGCGCCAAGGCCGGCTGGCGAGCGATCCAGCGCTGCTTCACCCAGCAGGTCGCGGGTCACCTCTTCCATCCAGCCGGCAACCCGCTGGTCGTTCCAGGCTGCGGGGTAGCCACGCTGGATGGTGAGCCGGTAATCGCCGCCCAGTCCCCGGGCGAGGGCAAAGGCGCGCTCCACCTCGGCGATCAGTTGTTCGCGCACCGCAGGGCTGTAACTGCGCAAGGTGCCCCGGATCTCAACCTCGCTGGGGATGACATTGGTGGCCTCGCCGCCACGCACTGCCCCCACACTCAGTATGCTCGGCTCGACCGGGTCGAGCCGTCGCGCCTTGATCCCGTAGAGCGCCGAGAGCACCGGTACCAGCATAAAGAGCGGATCGCTACCTTCGTGGGGGTAGGCGCCGTGGCCGCCGCTGCCGATCAGCACCCCGTGGAAGTCATCCGCCGCTGCCGTGTTCCAGCCTTTACGCACCGTGACCTGGCCAAGGGGCAGCAGCGAATCGACGTGCAGGGCGATCACCGCGTCCACACCGTCCATTGTGCCCTCTTCGACCATGCGCAGGCCACCGCTTTTGCCTTCGCTATCGGCAGATTCTTCAGAGGGCTGGAAGAGCAAGCGCACCCGCCCGCGCAGGTCGCCGCTGGCGAACCGCTCGCGAAGCAGGTGCGCAACGCCCAGGAGTATCGCCGTGTGCGCATCGTGGCCGCAGGCGTGCATGACGCTAGGGTTGGTTGAGGCAAAGCTGTGGGTGGTGGCCTCGCGAATGGGCAGCGCGTCCATATCGGCGCGGATTGCAATGGTGGGGCCGTGCGCGTCGCCCAGGTCGGCAACAACGCCCGTCCTGGCGATGCCGGTGCGCACCGCGATGCCGCCGATCTCGGCGAGCGTTTCGGCAACCAGCGCAGCAGTGCGCGTCTCACAAAACCCGAGTTCGGGATGGGCGTGAATGTCGCGCCGGAGGCGCACCAGTTCGTCGTGCAGGGCGTAGGCGCGGTCAAGCATAGGTCGTGCTCCAGTGCCAACAACTGTGAGAGAAAGGGGACAGGGCGGCGCCCACGCTCCGGCAGGGCCGCCTTTTCGGTGATGAATGCGCCGCAAGCGTCACGTGCATCAGTAACCTCAGTATACCATTCGCAAATGTTTCCGCTTCGTTCTGGTCGGGAAACCGCCAGAACGAACCAGAAAACCGGGGTTCGGGGCTTGCCCCAACGCCGTCGCATCAGCCCTGCGGACGCCCGCCCAACTGCTCCTCTCGGGCGGCGACGCGTGGTACAATACAGTAGTTTTGTGTGAGAAGATGATCACGTTTGAGGAGGCCGGTATGGGGCGGCGGGTCGTGGTAACCGGGATGGGCGCCGTTAGCCCCCTCGGGCTGAGCGTGCCTGAGCTGTGGCAGGGTATCGTCGAGGCCCGCAGCGGCGTCGGGCCGATCACCCTGTTCGACGCCTCGGGCTTCGAGACGCGCTTTGCAGCCGAGGTGAAGGGCTTCGACCCCACCCACTACATGGATCGCAAGGAGGCCCGCCGCACCGACCGCTTTGTGCAGCTTGCCGTTGCCGCTGCGCTCGAGGCCCTGCGCACTTCCGAGTTGCAGATCACGGCCGAGAATCGCGACGAGGTTGGAGTGTTCATTGCCAGCGGCATCGGCGGCATCGCGACGCTGAGCGAGCAGTTCGATGTGTTGCGCGCCCGCGGGCCAGGACGGATCAGCCCGTTCCTGATCCCGGCGATGATCACTAACCTGGCCGCCGGGCAGGTCTCAATCACCACCGGGGCGCGAGGACCGAGCTACTGTATCACCTCGGCCTGCGCCTCCTCGGCCCACGCCATCGGCGAGGCCGCCGAGACCATCCGCCGCGGCTGGGCCAGGGCAATCATCGCCGGAGGCAGCGAGGCCAGCATTACCCCGATCGGGGTGGCCGGCTTCAACGCGATGCGCGCCCTCTCGACGGCCAACCACCAGCCTGCCACAGCATCGCGCCCCTTCGACGCCGACCGCGACGGCTTTGTGATGGGCGAGGGCGCTGCTGTGCTGATCCTGGAGGATCTCGAGTACGCCCGGGCGCGCGGCGCCCGCGTTTTGGCCGAGATCGCCGGCTACGCCGCCACGTCGGACGCCTACCACATCAGTAACCTCGCCGAAGATGGCGAGGGCATTGTGCGCGCCATCAGCCTCGCCCTCCAGCGCTCCAGACTGCAACCTGCCGACATTGATTATATCAACGCCCACGCTACCGGCACTCCTGCCGGCGATCCGGTTGAAAGCGCGGCGATCCGGCAGGTCTTTGGCCCCCGCGGCAAGGCGCCACCGGTAAGCTCAAGCAAGTCGCAGTTCGGCCATCTCCTGGGCGCCGCCGGGGCGATCGAGGCTGTGGTCAGTGTGCTGGCGATGCAGCACGGCCTGCTGCCGCCGACTATCAACCTCCAGCGACCCGATCCCGCCTGCGATCTCGACTATGTGCCTGGCCAGCCACGTCCCGCCGCCCTGCGCGCGGTGATGAGCAATTCCTTCGGCTTTGGTGGGCACAATGTCTGTCTGGTCTTCCGGCGGCTTGAGGACCCCGTGAGGTAATACCAATTACCGTTGATGATGCCGCATTGCCTGAAGCGATTTCAGGCGTTGTGCTGCCCAGCGTGGCAATCCACAATCCAAAATCTAAAATCCAAAATGGTATAATACCAGTTGGAATTGAACAAGCCGCACACGCACTCCGCCAGCATGAAAATAACTATTCTTGGGAGGGCGCAGCCCTCCCAGACCCTCCCGCGCGCGGGCTATGTTCACCTCAGTCGTCCATGCGGCTATGCCGCACAACACCGGAATGAAAATATTTGTTCTTGGGAGGGCGAAGCCCTCCCAAACCCTCCCCGCCGGTGGGCTGTTTCCTGGGAGGGCATAGAGGCGCGGCGCCGCCGCGCCTCTATGCCCAGACCTTCCCGCGCGCGGGCTATGTTCACCTCAGCATATGGTAACCAGACTGGAAGAACTGATCGGTGTACCGTTCCACGATGTGACCCTCCTTCAGAGCGCCTTTGTGCACCGCTCGTTTTTGCACGAACATCCCGAACGCCTCCCCGGTCTGACCTCGAATGAGCGACTGGAGTTTCTCGGCGATGCCGTGCTGAGCTTTATCACCGCTGCCTGGCTCTACGAGCGTTTTCCCACCTACACCGAAGGCGAATTGACGGCGCTACGCGCCGCCCTGGTCAAGACCTCCACCCTCGCCGCTTTCGCCCGCAGCCTCGATCTCGGCCAGTACATTCGTATGAGCCGGGGCGAAGACACGCCCGTGGCCCGCAACCGCGCCGCGCTGCTCGCCGATGTATTTGAGGCTGTCCTTGGCGCTATCTACCTCGATCAGGGGCTGGATGCGGCCCGCGCTTTCGTGATGCCGTTCCTCGAACGTCAACTCGATGTTGCCCTCAGTGGCCGCGACGTGGACTATCGCACCCGGCTCCAGGAGATGACCCAGGCGCGCTTTAATCAAACCCCGGCGTACCGCACCGTTGGCGTCAGCGGTCCAGACCATCAGCGCGAGTTCAGGCTCGAGGTTTTGCTTGGCGATCAGGTGCTCGGCGTCGGCTGTGGCTCCAGCAAGCAGGCAGCGGCCCAGGCTGCCGCAAAGGCCGCCCTCGAACGCCTCGAGCAGGGATGGTTCCCCCAGCCCTCGGACGAGTTGTGATGGCGGGGCTACAGGTCGTTGGGGTCATCTGTGCAACGGGGTGTTCTGTCCGCCTTTAAATCTGTGGGAGGTGGAAGGGCTGCCCCTCCGAGGAAAAACCTGTTATCATCTGAAACACGGGAAACCTCGGGTTCCCCAACTCCCTGGCCGGTGAGGAGGGGTGGGGAGAGCGCAGTCCTCCCAGAAGTAAACCCGTTTTCATCGTATCGTTGTGCCGTGCAGCCGCAAGATCGTCTGCCTTCACCACAGAAACCTTTGTTGATAGACTACCAGGGCGAACCCTATGGCAAGGATCTTCATCACCGGCGGCACCGGATACCTCGGGCGGGTGCTGACGCGGCAGGCCAGTCTTGCCGGTCACAGTGTGATGGCGAGCTACCACACCCAGCCGCCGCCCGCCGATCTGGCGAACTGGCTGCCCCTCGATGTGCGCGACCCGCTGGCGGTGGAAGAACTCCTGGAGCGGTTACGACCCGAGGTGGTGATCCATACTGCCTACCGGCAGAGTGGCCCCGATCTCCTGCCGGTAACGGCCATCGGAGCAGGTAACGTGGCACGGGCCGCCGCCGCCATCGGCGCGCGCCTGATCCACCTCTCCACTGATGTGGTTTTCGATGGCGAACGCGAAGGCGCATACACCGAAGATGATCCCCCCTCCCCCATCAGCGCCTATGGCGCGGCCAAGGCTCAGGCTGAGGCTCTGGTGGCAGCAGCGCATCCAGGCGCCGTTCTGGTGCGCACGTCGCTCATCTACGGCTTTGCGCCCATTGATCGCATCTCCCAGTTTGTTCTAGACGTTGCGACCGGGCGCAGCCCGGAGCGACTCTTCACCGACGAGATCCGCTGCCCGATCTACGTGGAGGACCTGGCGGCGGCGCTGCTGGAGTTGACCACCCTGCCCTGCAGCGGGCCCCTCCACGTGGCCGGCGCCGAGGCGCTGAGCCGCTATGCCTTCGGCATTCTGATCGCCCGCGCCTGGAACGTAGACCCCTCGGGCATCCAGGGCGCCTTGAGCGCCGATAGTCCAGTGCGACGCCCGCGTAACTGCGCCCTCGATAGTTCACGGGCGCAGCAGTTGCTGCGCACGCGTCTGCGTGGGGCGTCCGAGGTATTGCGGGATCTGGGCCGTGTGGTGTGAGCATAGGCGCTCAGGCCGATCCCATCCCGTGCTCACGTGAACACTCCGCAAGCAACCTCGCCTCCAAGCCCGATGCCGTGTGCGGCAATCTGCAATCCGAAATCTACTGAGATGTTCTGGTATGCCGGTTGCTCCGCACCCCCCGCACGATGTATTCGACATACTCACCGATGTTGGTCGCGCGATCGCCGATTCGCTCCAGGTTGTGGCCGATCCACAGCAGAAAGGTGCCGGGCCGCACCATCGCCGGATCACCCTCCATACGCTCGATCTGCGCATCAAAGAGTTGCGCGTAGGCGACGTCAACGGTTTGATCTTCCTGTTCGAGGCGCAGGTTGATGCCAGGGTCGCGGGCAGCGAGGGCAGCGAGAGCCTCACTGAGCATCCGACGGGTAACTGCCGCCATGTGCTCGATCGTTTCAGGTACTCCTCCCGGTGGTGCGCCTCCCAGACGCACCACCAGACTGGCAATGCCCTTGGCGTAATCGGCGATCCGTTCGAGTTCGCTGGCAGCCTGCATGAATGAACTGACCAGCCGTAGATCGCCGGCTACCGGTCCCTGGGTGGCAATAATCTGAATGGCATGCTGAAGCAGGGCGTCGGTGGCCTCATCAATCCCCTCGTCGCGACGAATGATCGCCCGTGCCTCTTCGAGCGCCCCCTGCTTGAGCGCCCAGAGTGCGCGGCGGATCGCTTCGTCGGCCATCTTCCCCAGCGCGATCAGCTCCCGTTCCAGTTCCGCAAGCTCGTGGAGGTAATGCTCCCGTAGAGGCGGCATCTCCTGCTCCCTCCCTGACTGCCTGGCGCCATTGTGACTACTATAGCACGTGTTCGCGGAGCATGACGGCGCGGAACCCAGATCCCCGGTAGAGACGGCCCGGCGGGGCCGTCTTGGAGGCCCGGCGGGGCCGTCTCGGAGGCCCGGTGGGGCCGTCTCGGAGGCCCGGCGGGGCCGTCTCGCAAGCCCGGCGGGCGGTTGCGGCGGCCGTCTCGCAGGCTCGGCGGGCGGTCGCGGGGGCGGGGCAGCAGATCGCGCTGCCACGAAGGCGTTTCGTGGTACCATGGAAAATCACATCGCTTCTACCACTATGTATGCGCATCGGGCTTGACGCACGCTACACCACCGACCATTTTCCCGGCATCGGGCGCTACACCCTCAGCCTGGCTGAGGCGCTCGCTGAGCCCGGGTCTAACCATACCCTGGTGCTCATCGTGGACCCGCGGGCGCAGCGGGGGCGTTACGACCTGGCGGGGCTGGGTTTGCTACCGGGGGTAGAACTGGCCGAAGCTCCCGTCGCCCCGTTTTCGGCGGCGCAGCACCTGGTCCTGCCTGCCCTGGCGCGCCGCCTGCGGCTCGATGTGTTGCATTCGCCCTACTACATCAAGCCCTACCTGGGGTTGCCCTGCCCCTCGGTCGTAACGATCTACGACCTGATTGGCTGGCGCTTCCCGCGCGCCCTCTCGCGACGCGGGCGGCTGTTCTACCGCGTGAGCATGGCCCTCGCGGCCCACACCGCAACGAGGATCATTACCATCTCGGAGAGCGCCCGCGCCGACATCGCCCACGTCTACCGCCTCTCGCCCCAGCGGATCGTGGTGACGCCCCTCGCCGCGAACCGACGCTTTCAACCCCAGGCCCCCGCGGCGGTCGCTGCGGTGCGCTGGCGTTACGGCCTGCCGGAGCGTTATGTCCTCTATGTTGGCTCAAACAAGCCGCACAAAAACCTCGAGCGGCTGGCGCGGGCCTGGCGCAAGGTGCTTGAGGAGGCTCACGAGGCTTCCGCGGGCGCGGCGCTGGTCATTGCCGGTCACGAAGATCCGCGTTACAGCGAGGTGCGCCGCTTCGTGGCCGAACACGCGCTTGAGGCACGGGTGCGCTTTGCGCCCAATGTGGCCGAAGCCGATCTTCCCGCGCTCTACAGTGGCGCAACGGTCTTCGCATTCCCCTCGTACTACGAAGGCTTCGGGCTGCCGCCGCTGGAGGCGATGGCCTGTGGCGCGCCGGTACTCTGCGCCTATGCCTCCAGCCTGCCCGAGGTGGTGGGCGATGCCGCCCTGACGGTGGACCCCTTTAGCGTGAACGAACTGGCCGAGGGGTTGGTGCGGTTGCTGGGCAATCCTGTATTGCGCCGCACCCTGAGCGAGCGGGGGCGGCAGCGGGCGAGCCTGTTCTCCTGGCGTCGCACCGCGCTGGAAACGCTGCGTGTCTACGAAAGCGTGTGGTAAACGTGCCTCACGCGGGCGCGACGATCACGAAGATGGGGGTGGGAGGGTGGCGTTATACCATTTTGGATTTTAGATTTTGGATTGTGGATTGCCACGCTGGGCAGCACAACGCCTGAAATCGCTTCAGGCAATGCGGCATCATCAACGGTAATTGGTATTAGCCCGGGTCCGGGCTGAGAAGGCGCGGGGACCCCCGGCTTCCCACCGACGCAGACACGATGGCGCACCATCGCTACGGCGCAGGTTCGGACAGCAGGGTCGCGCTGGCCCACCCCAGGCTGCCAACCGAGACACGTTGAGGGCTGCACTCACCGCCACTCGCGATAACCCGGATACGGTACCAGGTTGCGCCGTCGGCGGCGGTGCGCTGTTCGAGGAACTCGATAGCATCGCCGGGGCAGATCTGGCCGATCACCGTTTCCGTTGCGATGCGCGGCTCGCTGCGTAGATTGCCCCCGGCAAGCACGCTGCCACGGCCAATAATGGCTGGTACCGGTGTGCTGGAGAGGGGCGGGGTGGCGCTGGCCAGGGCGCGGGCGGTGCGGGTGGCGAGGACGGCGGCGTTACTCGTTTCAATGGCGCTGGCCGTCGCGCCGGCACTGACCCGCGCGCGCTCGAGGCCAAAGCGCACCGCAACCAGCCCGCCCCCCACCAGGAGGGTAAGCGCCGTGCCGGCAATCAGCAGGTTGGCCAGCGCTCGCAGCGGGCCGCCCCGGCGCGGCGCGCCCGGGCCAAAATAGCGCTCCCAATCTTGAGGCCTGGCTCGTGGAGGCACGTGACACCTCTGCGGATTGTTGAGAGGGCGTTGTGCGGCGCAGCCGCATGCGCGCCGAAGGTTACAGATCGCAACGCAGGATAGGGTGGCGCTCGCCAGTGGGCGCAAAGCCGAACCAGCGGTAGAGGCGCTGCGCGCTCTGGTTGTAGGCCTGGGTGTTGAGCGTCACTGCCGTGGCCCCGCTCTCGCGCGCGTAGCTGATCAGGTCGGCCAGCAGGCTGACCCCGATCTGCTGGCCGCGATACTCCGGCGCAACGGCGATCCGCACCAGATGCATCAGCCGTCCCCCGAAGTGGGCCGTGGCGTAGGCGTAGCCGACCACCGCGCCATCGAGTTCGGCGACCACAAAGTAGGGCCCCTGCTCGATCGCCGGGCCGAGAATGGTGTCATCCTTGGTCCATTGCGGCTCGAAGCACACCTGATCGAGGCGCAGAACGATGGGCAGATCCTCTCTGGTGGCAGGCCGGATGTGTACAGTAGCGTTGCCGGTGCTGGGGATATTAAAACGCTGCTTTTCGTACACCAGCACGTCGGTATCGTGCTGATAGCCAATCGCCCGCAGCGTGGGCAGGAGCCAGTGTTCGATGTTGCCGTCACCGCCGAAGTACACGTGACGCACACCTGCGGCCTTCAAGCTGGCATGCAACGCGCTCATAAGGGCGGTAATCCCGGCGCTGCTTTCCGCCCCTTCGGCAAAAGCCACCGCACGCAGCCAGCACGTCTCCTCGCTTGATCGGCTGATCAGCGCCACCGCCCGTAATTCGCCCGCGGCTTCGAGCGCCATCCCCAGACCCTCGGCGAGCAGGATCTCCAGGTCGTTGCCGCTCAGCAGGCTAAAACGGCGACTGCCGTCGCGGAGCAGGCGCGAAACGGCGTGCAGATCCCCACTGGAGACGTTGCGCGGCCTGGCGCGGCTGATGTCGAAACTTTTGCGAAAGAGCCACATACTGGGCAACTGTGTGCGCGACGCTGTTCCAGCCACGGCGTTCTCATTGTACACTACTATTCGCTTGCAGAGGCGACATGGCCCGTCCCCGGGGCTGCATATGGGGAAACCGGGTTTCCCCACGCCCCTCCCTGAGGGGAGGGCTACGCCCTCCCGGAAAACAGCCCGCCAGCGGGGAGGGTTTGGGAGGGTGCAGCCCTCCCAGGAGACAACTCGCCAGCGGGGAGGGTTTGGGAGGGCGCAGCCCTCCCAAGAACAATAATATTTTCATTCCGGCGTTGTGCGGCGCAGCCGCATGGATGACTGATGTGAAAACATGGGGAAACCCGGTTTCCCCATCCCCCTGCCTGTGGGGGCGGCAAGCCCTCCCCACCGGTGTGAACATGTGGGGAAACCCGGTTTCCCCATCCCCCTGCCTGTGGGAGCAGCAAGCCCTCCCCGAGGGGAGGGTTTGGGAGGGCGCAGCCCTCCCAGGAACAAACACGTTCATCTTGTCATCGTGCGCGCGCAGAGGGAAAACCCGGTTTCCCCTCTGCGCACCTCTGGATGAGGTCAGCCATGTACACCTACCTTTCAACCCAGTGGCGACGCTTGTTTGGCCTCAACGTCTCAGTGATTGAACCGAATCTCCTGGTAGGCGGCGAGTTTCGCCCTGACCAGTGGCCGCAGTTGCGCGTCCTGGGCGTGCGGGCCGTGCTCAGTATGCAGGCCGAGCGCGAGGATCGCTTCGCCGGAGGGGCGCCCGACCGGGCGTTGCGGCTGGCAGTGCCGGATTTCTCCCCTCCTACCCTTGAACAACTCGCCGATGGCATCGCCTTCATCAGCGCTGCCCATCAGGCCGGCTTGAGCGTCTTTATTCACTGCCACGCGGGGGTCGGGCGCGCCCCGCTGATGGCTGCGGCCTATCTCATGTACCAGCAGGCGCTCGACCACCGGACCGCCCTCGCGCGCATTCACGCCGCCCGCCCGATCATCGGCCTCAACCGGTCCCAGCTCAAGCGCCTGCGCGAGCTGGAAGTCATTCTGCGCCACGGCTGATGACCGATGGTATAATCGGGCGCGTTGTGGCGGAACAAGGATGACCCCTGAGACCAGCATAGAGATCCGGGAGTGGTTGCTGGCCCTGGCGGCAACGGCGCTCCTGTTTGTCTTGCCAGGGTGGGCGCTGCTCAGGCGCTGGGCCGGCGCAGCGCGTTGCACCCTCTTTGAGCAACTGATCCTGGGTCTCGGCGTTGGGATGGCGCTCTACCCCTGCTTGCTCCTCGCGCTGGACCTTCTGGGCCTGCGGGCGGGGCCTGCCCTGGGCTGGGCGCTGCCGCTGCTGGCTCTGCCCCTTCTCCTGTGGAGCTACCGCCACCCGGTGGCGCGGCGCCGGAGCTGGCCCACACCCGGCAACGCGCTCTGGTCTGGAACGGCGCTGCTCGTGACTACGGGCGCTGTTGCCGGCGTGCGCGGCCTGGCGGTGCATGGGCTGGCGGTGCCGCTCTGGGGCGACTCCGTGCATCACGCGATGATCGCCCAGTTAATTGTGGACCACCAGGGGTTGTTTCGTTCGTGGGAGCCCTACGCCGCGCTCCAGACGTTTACGTATCATTTCGGCTTCCATGCCCACGTGGCCGCAATTGCCTGGATGACCGGTATAGCAACCCCGCGGGCCGTTGTGCTCACCGGCCAGATCGCCAACATCGCCGCCGTGCTGGCGCTCTATCCCCTGGCTGTGCAGTTGGGGCGGAGCCGCTGGGCCGGCGTCATCGCGCTGCTGCTGGCTGGCCTGCTCGCGCCGATGCCTATGCTGTACGTCCACTGGGGGCGCTACACCCAGCTTGCCGGGCAGGTCATGCTGCCGGTGGCGGTCTATCTGGCCTGGCGCTTCCTGGAAGCGCCGCGACGCCACTGGGTCCTGCTGCTGATCACATCCGTAACCTTTGCCGGTATGGTGCTTACCCATTACCGGATCGCCATCTTTGCCCTGTGTTTCTTCCCCGCGGTTGGGCTGGTGTGCGCTCGAGGTTCCTGGCGCGAGTGGGTCGCGCGTCTTGGCCTGCTGGCCCTGTTGAGTGGGGCGCTGGCAGCGCCGTGGTTGTTGCGCGTCCTGGGTGGCCAGCTTCTGGTCGTGCTCGGTTCAATCGTCGCGGCCTCGGCCACGCGCGGCGCTGCCGCGCCAGGGGTCGACTCGCTGAACGTGATGGGGGGACCGTTGTTCTTCCTGCCTGCGCCGGTGTGGTACGCCCTGCCGGTAGCGTTGCTCTGGGCAGTTTGGCGCCGCAAACGCGCGCTGCTGGCGATTGCGCTCTGGTGGTTACTGGCTCTCTTGCTGGTCAATCCCCAGGTGCTTGGCCTGCCCGGCGCCGGCACGTTAACCAACTTTGCCTGGTTGATCGCTGCCTATATGCCTGCGGACCTGATCATCGGAGCAATGGCTGGTGGGCTGCTGAAGCATACCAGCCGCCCCGCCTATCTGGCAGCGCTTACCCTGGTCATCGTCGGGCTGGCCTGGTGGGGGGGCGGCCAGCGCCTCCAGCAGATTGACCTCGCCACTACCGCCATGGTTGAGCCGGCGGACCTGCGGGCCTTTGAATGGATCCGCCGGTCAACCCCCGCCGATGCGCGTTTTCTGGTCAATGGCTTCTTCCCCAATCCGGGTGTGGTCGTGGGTTCCGATGGCGGATGGTGGCTCCCGCTGCTGGCCCGGCGCCAGACGACCCTGCCGCCGATCCTCTACATTGCCGAACAAGGCCCGCGCCCCGACTATCGCCTGTGGGTGAATGCTCTGTATGCCGCCCTTCACGATCTGGGCATTACGCATCCCCAGACGCTCGCCATGCTGCGCGAGCGCGAGGTGACTCACGTGTACCTGGGGCAACGTGGCGGCACAGTGGGCTACAGTGGTGGCGCCCAGATTATCGCCCCTGAGACGCTGCTGGGTGACCCCGCCTTTCGCCTGGTGTACCACGAGGATCAGGTGTGGATCTTTGCTATCCAACCAGAAGGAAAGGACAACGGCGGCCTATGAACCTGTCGAGGAAGGTCCGTCCAACCCGAGGCGGCGGTCTCCTGGAGCCACTACTCGCCCGGATGCGCGCCCGCAAAGCCAACCAGTTGATCCCGCCGCAGTTGCGTGACGGGCGCATCCTCGATATTGGCTGCGGCTCGTTCCCCTATTTCCTTTCACACACCTTCTTTCGCGAAAAGTTTGCCCTCGATCGCGTTAATCCACAGGGTGAAATTGCCGGCGATATTCACTGGCATAATAGTGATCTGAACCAGGACACACAACTGCCGTTTCCGGATCGATTCTTTAGCATTGTGACCATGCTCGCCGTGGTGGAGCATCTGGACCCTGAGAAGCTCGAGAGCCTGTTAAGTGAAATCTACCGCATTCTGGTTCCCGGCGGCGCCCTGATTATTACCACGCCCGCGGCCTGGTCCGACGGTTTGCTACGAGCGATGTCCCGTATCAACCTGGTGAGCCGCGAAGAGATCGAGGAGCATGCCTACGCCTATACCCTGCCGATCCTGGGCTGGTACTTCGGGCGCGCGGGCTTTCCACGCACCCTGATGCGGTTCGGTTACTTCGAATTGGGGTTGAACATGTGGGCGACGGCCACCCGTCCGGTGTGATGCATGCCTGACGTGAACGTATGGGCAAACCGGGTTTCCCCATACCTCCGCCCACGGGGTGACAGGCCCTCCCCACGGGGAGGGTTTGGGAGGGCGTAGCCCTCCCAGGAACAAACGGGTTGCGTTCTGAGGTTGCGCGGCGGCGCCGCAAGGACGTCTGCCCCCTGGTCACGACATCGTCGCGCGGGCCCCCGAGGGCTACCGCGGGTCATCCGTGGCGGGCTACGGATACCCCGACACAATCTTCTCCAGATTCACGGTTTGTCCCGCCTCAACCGTGATGACCACGTCTTTCTCGGTATCGCTCCCAAACCGGGTGAGGTACTGGCTGGTAGGCGCTTGCACCACCACCCCGTAGCGGCCGGGCGGCACATCAGCGAAGAAAAAGCCGCCTTCGGCATCCGGCACAGTGCTCCGATCCCGTAGAGGATCGAGGGCCACCGCGCTCATATCGGGATTGTCGGTAGCCTGCACCGGGGATAGATAGATGATCACGCCCTCGACAATCGGTTCGTCAGTCTGAGCGTTGTACAACCTGCCATGCACCACACCCGCACTGCTCGACGGCGTGGGGATTGGCGCTGGCGTGGGTGGCGGGGCAGAGGCGACCGTTGCGGTCGGGTTTCCCGCTGGCGCGGGATAGGGTACATACTCAGACGAAGGGTAGGGGTAGGCTTCCTGAGCGCCAGGAGTTCCGGCCGGTTCGGGGGTTCCTCCACCTGGCAAGGGGGTGCCTGTTGCAGGGACGGGGGTGGCGCCTGGCGGCTCGGCTGTTGGTTGAGTTGCGGACGGACCGCCGCACCCTCCAAGGATCGCGAGCAGCGCCAGTAGCGCACCGAGTAACCAGTATGGTTTCGTGTGCATAGACGTTTGCGCTATTACAAAGGCAAGGTGTGAAGGAACGCCGGGTCCCTTCACACCTTACATCGAGCAAGGACCGGGGGAAATCAGGTTTCCCCGTCAGCTACTTAGTAGTTAACACCGTTGTACGTCAGGAAGCGGTCATCGGAGGCAGCGTTGTTGAGCTGGTTGACGATGCACACGATCGGCGTGTCAGGGCTGGTGGTCACGATACCACTGCCGACGTAGCGCTCGGAGAACGTGCCCTGTTGCACGTTGAAGGGTGTGCCAGCAGGAACACTCTGCGTCACCGGCGGCGGGTTGAAGGTGCTGCCAGCCACCGTATTCGGTGTGTAGGTGAGGGTGACGTTAACCGTGGCGGCGCCGAGGTGGCGGCACTGGACGCCGGTATCGAAGCCGCCGTTGCGAGACATCAGTAGCGGGAGGCTGACCCGGCCAGTGGCCGAAGCGTTGTTGATACCCTCATAAGCTGTGCCCGAGCGCGACGAGAACTGGTTGACCACCACCACGACTTCCTGGCCCGCGCCGGTCGTCACCGTGGCCGAGCCAACGTAGCGAGCGGTGCTGCTCTTGAGGAAGACGGTGCTCCGCCCAGGCTCCAGCGTAGCCGTATCATTCGCCAGAGGCGCCCCGCCCGCCACCAGGTTCGGGCCGTAGGTGACGGTCACGGTCGCAGGAGTGGTGCCCGAGTTCTGCACCGAGATGCCGGTGTTGAAACCAGCGTTTGCCTGCTGGACGAGGGGCAGGATCACATTGTTCGAACCGCTAGCGAAGCCGCTGTAGGCCAGCAACTGCCGCAGGCTGCCCGTGCCGGTCTGGTTGACCACCACGGCGAGGGGCTGGTTGCCGGTTACAATCGCCGAACCCACAAACAGGTTGCCCAGCTCAGCCTGGGTTGATTGATCGAAAATGACAGAGGCGCCGGGGGGGATGTTCTGGGCGGGTGTGGTGAAGCTGTTGCCTGCGCCAGGGTTCGGCGAGAAGGCCACCTGCACGCTTGCCGCCGCAGTTCCAGCATTCTGAACCGCGAACCAGGTGCTGAAACCGCTGTTGTTGCGCATAATCAGCGGCAGCCGTACTGTGTTTGAGGGCTGCGAGATGCCCAGGGCCGACTCATTGTAGGCGAAGTTGTTGCCGCTGATGTTGAGGATAGCAGCGATCTGCTGATCGGCGCTGATCACCGCGGAACCCTGGAAGCCAGCGCTCACGTTGGGTACCGGGAAGTAGGTCTTGCCATCGTTGGGGTTGATGCTGTCGTTGATCGTCCCGGCGCTACTGCCATCCGGGTTGTACAGTTGCACATTAACGCTGGCAGCGGCTGAGCCGAGGTTCTGCACGCGGAAGCCAGTCGTCCAGCTTATGCCCTGCTGGGCGGCGGCCTGCTTCGTTGGCATCAGGGCCAGGCCAAGCGCAAAGACGAGCGCGCAGACAAGGGGCAGTGCGACAAACTTGCGGAACATACCTGTCCTTTCCTTTTTTGTGACGTATGGCTGCCTTCTACGCCGCCATCATAGCGGCGCTGGCGCAGCGCCGTCCATACCTCGCTAGGAGCAAGTCCGCTAACGCTTTGCAGGTATTTCCGCGTCTACCCTCCGGGTTTAGTGCGGAGTAACCCGAAAGTAGTAGTACCACGGTCCTGGTTTTCGATGATAATCAGGTGGGGATACGGGGCAATCTGGTTTCCCTCTGCCCCTGTGCAGGGACCCGGGCGGGCGCAGCCCGCCCAAACTCTCCCCTCAGGGAAGGGGTATGGGGAAACCTGGTTTCCCCTATGTTCACCTCAGCCATCTATGCGGCTGCGCCGCACAACGACAAGATGAACATGGGTTTTTCTTGGGAGGGCGTAGAGGCGCGGCGGCGCCGCGCC
>OGCL01001411.1_pt1 | contig 20620 bp, 22 predicted proteins | sample 1570041 | NCBI WGS metagenome assembly OGCL01 (sample SAMN06266162, study PRJEB24511) | hot springs metagenome | isolation source: Hot spring water | place: South Africa: Limpopo | collected 2015-06-22
GTCCTGCCCTTCGAGCAGAACCCCAATGCCACGGTACAGGGCAGCGCCAACCTGCTGCCCTTCCACTTCTTCTTCCTACGCAAGCTGTTCTTCGTCAAGGAAGCCGACGCCCTGGTGCTCTGCCCCGGTGGTTTCGGCACCCTGGACGAGGCGCTGGAAGTGCTGACCCTGATCCAGACCGGCAAAAGCCCCCTGGTGCCGGTGGTACTGCTCGACCAGCCGGGCGGCTGCTTCTGGGCCAAGGCCCTGGAATTTATCGCCAGCCAGTTGCGTGACAATGGCTATATCCTGCCCAGCGACCTGCGCCTGATCCGCCTGGTGCACAGCGCCGAGGAAGCCACCGAGGAAATCGCCCGCTTCTACCGCAACTTCCACTCCAGCCGCTGGCTGGAGGGGCGCTTCGTCATCCGCCTCAACCACGCCCTGAGCGCCAGCGCCCTGCAATTGATCAACCAGCAGTTCGCCAGCCTGTGCAAAAGCGGTGACGTTCAGCAGCAGGCCCGCTGCGAGGCGGAACGCGACGAGCCGGAACTGTGCGACCTGACCCGCCTGGTCTTTACCTTCACTGGCCGCGACCATGGCCGCCTGCGTGAGCTGCTGGACCTGCTTAACGATCCGCAGCACTGGGCAGAAAGTGCCTGAGTAACAGGCGCCTTGGGCAGGTTCCGGTGCGCCGTGCGCACCTGCCACTTACTGCCTACTGCATCGGTGAACACACGGCGCACCCTACCCATGCGGTACGCACAGTGCACCCAGCGTATAGCGGTCAGTCGCAAGGATCGCCGCGCAGCAAGCGGCCGATCAGCTCCAAGGAATAGCCGCGATAGGCGAGAAAGCGCCCCTGCCTGGCCCGTTCCCGGGCATCGGCGGGGTACTGGCCGGCAAACTTGCGCTGCCAGAGCCGTTGCAGCTGCGCAAACCAGTCGATGCCGCTAACGGCCAGGGCCTGTTCGATGTCGGCGCGCGCCAGGCCGCGCTGGCCCAGCTCCTCGCGGATGCGCAGTGGGCCGTAGCCCGCCTGGCCTTTCTGGGCGATATAGGCCTGCAGATAACGCGCCTCGGACAGCAGGCCTTCCTCAGCCAGACGCTCCAGGGCCGTGTCGATCAGCTCCGCGCTTGCGCCGCGCTGGCGCAGCTTGCGGGTCAACTCGACGCGGCCATGCTCACGCCGCGCCAGCAGATCCATGGCGGCCCGTCGCACCGCGACGGGATTGTCCAGGACAAGGCTCATGGGGCTTGGCGTCAGATATCCACTTCGGCTTCGGCCAGGTCATCGACCGTGGCCTTGCTGGCTGGGCCACTGGCCACCAGCAGCTTGTCGCGGATCAGGCCTTCGATGGTGCGTGCCACGTCCGGGTTGTCTTCCAGGTACTTGGCCGAGTTGGCCTTGCCCTGGCCGATCTTGTTGCCCTGGTAGCTGTACCAGGCGCCGGATTTTTCCAGCAGGCCCAACTGCACGCCCAGGTCGATGATCTCGCCGTTGCGGTAGATGCCCTTGCCGTAGAGGATCTGGAACTCGGCCTGACGGAAGGGTGGCGCTACCTTGTTCTTGACGATCTTCACCCGGGTTTCGCTGCCCACCACCTCGTCGCCTTCCTTGACTGCGCCGGTACGGCGGATATCCAGGCGCACCGAGGAATAGAACTTCAGGGCGTTGCCACCGGTGGTGGTTTCCGGCGAGCCGAACATCACACCGATCTTCATGCGGATCTGGTTGATAAAGATCACCAGGCAGTTGGCGTTCTTGATATTGCCGGTGATCTTGCGCAGGGCCTGGCTCATCAGGCGCGCCTGCAGGCCGACGTGCATGTCGCCCATCTCGCCTTCGATCTCGGCCTTGGGCACCAGGGCCGCCACGGAGTCGACGATGATCACGTCGACGGCGTTGGAGCGCACCAGCATGTCGGTGATTTCCAGGGCCTGTTCGCCGGTGTCCGGCTGGGAAACCAGCAGGTCGTCGACATTGACGCCGAGCTTGCCGGCGTAATCCGGGTCGAGGGCGTGCTCGGCGTCGACGAAGGCACAGGTGGCGCCCTGCTTCTGCGCCTCGGCGATCACCGACAGGGTCAGGGTGGTTTTACCGGAGGACTCCGGACCGTAGATCTCGACGATACGGCCCTTGGGCAGACCACCGATGCCCAGGGCGATATCCAGGCCCAGGGAACCGGTGGAGATGGCGGGGATGGCCTGACGCTCGTGGTCGCCCATGCGCATCACTGCGCCTTTGCCGAACTGCTTCTCGATCTGGCCCAGGGCAGCAGCCAAGGCGCGCTTCTTGTTCTCGTCCATCGGTATCCTCGTCTATTTCCTGCGGGCCCCAGCGGCCACCAACAACTGTATAAGTAGACAGTATTATTCCACAGGGCAAGTCGCCCGCCTACCCCGGATTTGGATTTTCCTGCGCCAACAGGCGCAGCAGCCCCTCTAGGGCGGCCTCGACCGTTTGTCGGCGTACTGCCTGGCGGTCGCCGGCGAACTGGCGGCGCTGGCTGGACAGCTGTGGGCCGTCGCCCCAGGCCAGCCAGACAGTGCCCACGGGCTTCTCCAGCGAGCCGCCATCGGGCCCGGCCACGCCACTGACCGCCACCGCATAACGTGCGCTACTGTGCTGCTGGGCGCCGCGCACCATGGCCTCGACCACCTCGCGGCTGACCGCGCCGACGCGGCCGAACAGCTCGGCGGGCACATCCAGCTGGCGGGTTTTCTGGGCATTGGAATAGGTGACATAACCGGCCTCGAACCAGGCCGAGCTACCGGGAATGCGGGTGATGGCTTCGGCGATACCGCCGCCGGTGCAGGATTCGGCGCAGCTGACCTGGGCGCCAGCCCGCTGCAGGGCCTGGCCCAGGCGGGCCGCCAGTTCGCTCAGTCGATCATCGGAAGGGGGCATGGGCATCTCGCAGGGTACGGCCCGAACGGGCTTCTGGCCGTACCTTACAAGTGCCGCACGGGCTTGTCACCGCCGCCTCAGTGCTGCGTTTCCTTGACCCGGAACCAGGCGGCATAGAGCGCCGGCAGGAACAGCAGGGTGAGTGCCGTGGCGACAATCAGCCCGCCCATGATGGCCACGGCCATGGGGCCGAAGAACACGCTGCGCGACAGTGGGATCATCGCCAGCACCGCGGCCAGGGCGGTCAGCACGATGGGCCGGAAGCGCCGCACCGTGGCTTCGATGATGGCCTGCCAGCGATCCAGACCGGCGGCGATGTCCTGCTCGATCTGGTCCACCAGGATCACCGAGTTGCGCATGATCATCCCGGCCAGGGCGATGGTGCCGAGCATGGCGACAAAGCCGAAGGGCTGCTGGAACACCAGCAGGAACAGGGTCACGCCGATCAGGCCCAGGGGCGCGGTGAGGAACACCATGGCCGAGCGCGAAAAACTTTTCAGCTGCAGCATCAGCAGGGTCAGCACCACCACCACGAACAGCGGGATGCCGGCGTTGACCGACTTCTGCCCGCGGGCCGAGTCTTCCACGGTGCCGCCCACGTCCAGCTGGTAGCCATCCGGCAGGCTGGCACGGATCGGCTCCAGGGTCGGCAAGATCTGCTTGACCAGGCTGGCCGGCTGCTCCTTGCCATACACGTCGGCGCGCACGGTGACCGTGGGCAGGCGGTTGCGATGCCAGATGATGCCTTCCTCGAAGCCGTATTCCAGGGTGGCGATCTGCGCCAGGGGCACGCTCTTGCCGCTGGCGGTGGGCACCGCCAGGCTCGGCAGCAGGCCCAGCTCGGTGCGCTCGCTGACGGTGCCGCGCAGCAGGATCTCGATCAGCTCGTTGCCTTCGCGGTACTGGCTGACCGGCGCGCCGGTCAGGGAGCTCTGCAAAAAGCGCGACAGGTCGGCGGTGCTGACGCCCAGCGCGCGAGCGCGCTCCTGGTCGATATTCAGGTGCACGGCCTTGCTCGGCTCTTCCCAGTCCAGGTGCACATTGGTCACATGGGGGTTGTCACGCACCTTGTCGGCCACCTGACGGGCCAGCTGGCGCACCTCGTCGATATGCTCGCCGGAGACGCGGAACTGCACCGGATAACCCACCGGCGGCCCATTCTCCAGGCGCGAGATACGGGTACGCAGGGTCGGGAACTGTTCGCGCAGGGTCTCGATCAGCCACAGGCGAATCACCTCGCGCTCCTTGATGCTCTTGGCCAGCACCACGAACTGCGCCACGCTGGCCGCCGGCAGCTGCTGGTCCAGGGGCAGGTAGAAGCGCGGCGATCCGGTGCCGACATAGGCCACATAGTTGTCGATGCCTTCATGCTGATTGAGCAGCTGCTCCAGACGCTTGACCTGGGCCTCGGTGGCCGCCAGGGACGCGCCCTCCTCCAGCTTCAGGTCGACCATCAGCTCCAGGCGCCCGGACGCCGGGAAGAACTGCTGGGGCACGAAGCGGAACAGCAGGATGGAGGCCACGAACAGGCCCAGGGTCAGCAGGATCACCGTCTTGCGCCGCCGCACACACCACTGCACGGCGCTGCGCACCCGCTGGTAGAAGGGCGTGGCATAGGGATCATGACCGGCATCGCCGCCATCGTGCTTGGCCGCGTGCAGCTTGGCCAGATCGGGCAGCAACTTGGCCCCCAGGTAGGGCACGAAGACCACCGCGGCGATCCAGGACACCAGCAGGGCGATAGTCACCACCTGGAAGATCGAGCGGGTGTATTCCCCGGTACCGGACTGCGCGGTGGCAATCGGCAGAAAACCGGCGGCGGTGATCAGGGTACCGGTGAGCATGGGGAAGGCGGTGCTGGTCCAGGCAAAGCTGGCCGCCTTGAGGCGGTCATAGCCCTGCTCCATCTTGATCGCCATCATCTCCACCGCGATGATCGCATCGTCCACCATAAGACCCAGGGCCAGCACCAGGGCGCCCAGGGAAATCTTGTGCAGGCCGATCCCCAGGTAGTACATGCTGGCGAACGTCATGGCCAGCACCAGGGGAATCGACAGCGCCACCACCAGGCCGGTGCGCAGCCCCAGGGAGAAGAAACTCACCAGCAGGACGATGATCACCGCCTCGGTGAGCACCCGCACGAACTCACCCACGCCGGTTTTCACCGCCGCCGGCTGGTCGGACACCTTGCGCAGCTGCAGGCCCACCGGCAGGGTTTCCTGCAGGCGGGCGAACTCGCTCTCCAGGGCCTTGCCCAGCACCAGGATATCGCCGCCGGCCTTCATCGACACGGCCAGGCCAATGGCATCCTCGCCCATAAAGCGCATGCGCGGCGCGGGTGGGTCATTGAAGCCGCGCTTGACCTCGGCCACATCGCCGATGCGGAAGGTGCGCTCGGCCACGCGGATGGGGAAGTCGCGAATCTCCTCCACGCTCTTGAAGCGCCCGCTGACGCGCAACTGCACGCGGTCGCTGGGGGTCTCGAAGAAACCGGCGGCAGCCACCGCGTTCTGTTCTTCCAGGGCCTTCTGCACCACCGCCAGGGGCAGCCCCAGGGTGGCCAGCTTGGTGTTGGACAACTCGATCCAGATCTTCTCGTCCTGCAGACCGAGCAGCTCCACCTTGCCCACGTCCTTGACCCGCTGCAGCTGAAGCTGGATGCGGTCGGCATAGTCCTTGAGCACCGCGTAGTCGAAACCCTCGCCGCTCAGGGCATAGATATTGCCGAAGGTGGTGCCGAACTCGTCGTTGAAGAACGGCCCCTGGATGCCCGGCGGCAGGGTGTGGCGAATATCGCTGACCTTCTTGCGCACCTGGTACCAGAGCTCGGGAATCTCCTTGGAGTGCATGGAGTCACGGGCGATAAAGGTCACCTGGGACTCGCCGGGGCGCGAGAATGAGACGATTTTGTCGTACTCGCCGGTCTCCATCAGCTTCTTTTCGATACGCTCGGTGACCTGCCGCGCGACCTCTTCGGCGCTCGCCCCCGGCCAGTTGGTACGCACCACCATGGCCTTGAAGGTAAAGGGCGGATCCTCGCTCTGGCCCAGCTTGGTGTAGGAGATGCCGCCGACCACCGCCAGCAGCAGCATGAGATAGAGCACGATCTGGCGGTTACGCAGGGCCCAGGCGGACAGGTTGAAATCCATCGGGCTTACTCCTTGGCCGCCAGTTGCACGGTGCGGTTGTCACGATCCACCGGGCGTACCGCCTGGCCTTCGCGCAGCACCTGGACACCGGCCGCCACCACCCAGTCGCTGGCCTTGAGCCCTTCCAGCACCGGCACGGTCTTGTCACCGAAGGCCCCGATGCGCACGGCGATGCGCTTGAGCCGGGAGTCCTGGGGATCGACCACCCAGACATAAGGCTGACCCTGTTCAGCACTCAGGGCCGACAACGGCACGGCCAGGGGCACCTCACCGTTGTGGGCGATAAACACCCGGGCGCTCTGGCCCAGTTCGGCCGGGGTGTCGCCGGCGCTGAAGGCGACCCGGGCGGCGAAGGTTCGCGATTGTGGATCGGCCGAGGGCGACATCTCGCGGATGCGACCGGGGAAACGTCGATCCGGCTGCGACCAGAGCTCCACCGCCACTTCCTGGCCGACCTTGAAGCGCTCGAAGGCCTGTTCCGGCAGGCTGATCAACACCTCGCGCTCGCCATCGGCGGCCAGGGTAAAGACCGTCTGCCCAGCCGCCACCACCTGCCCCACCTCCAGCATGCGCCGGGCCACCACACCGCTGTCCGAGGCGCGCAGCACGGCATAGCCGGCCTGGTTGTTGGCCACGTTGAATTCGGCGCGCACCTGCTTGAGCCGGGCCTCGCCGGCGCGGTAGAGGTTTTCCGCGTTGTCGTACTGCGAGCGGCTGACCAGGTTGCGTTCGAGCAGGGTCTTGTAGCGCTCGCGCTCGGCGCGCACGGTCTGCAGGTTGGCTTCGGCCGCGGCGACCTGGGCGCGCATGGCCTCCAGCTGCAGGCGCACGTCCTGGGGGTCGAGCTCGGCCAGGGGCTGATCCTTCTTCACCCGATCCCCCACCTCCACCAGGCGCCGGGTCACCTTGCCGCCGATACGGAAGGCCAGTTCCGGCTCCAGGCGGGCGCGCACCTCACCCGGGTAGGCATCCACCAATTCGGCGGACAGCTGCGGCTGCACCACCAGGGCCGGGCGCACTGCCACTTCGACCGAATCGCCATTGCCACAGGCGGCGAGCAATGCAATTAAACTGGCAGGCAAGGCAACAGACAGGGCATGACGAAACATGATGACTAACCTTTGTGGAGGCTATGGAATATTTGTACTGCCCGGTATAGTAAAAATAGCAAACTCATCAGTCCAGTATTAAAACGAGCCATGTCAAACAAAGTATTGCCAACCAGCGGCCCGGGCCGCCCCAAGGATCCGGCCAAGCGCCAGGCCATTCTGGAAGCGGCCAAGACCCTGTTTCTCAGCAATGGCTACGACGGCAGCAGCATGGATGCCATCGCCGCCGAGGCTGGGGTGTCCAAGCTCACGGTGTACAGCCACTTCACCGACAAGGAGCGGCTGTTTGTAGCCGCGGTGGAGTCCAAGTGCGCCGAGCAGCTGCCGGAGCTTTTGTTCGAGCTGAGCGATGAGGCACCGATCGACAGCGCGCTGCTGGCCATCGGCCGCGGCTTCAATCGCCTGATCAACAGTCGCGAGTCGGTGGAGCTGCATCGGGTGATGGTCAGCCTGGCGGCCCAGGACCCCAAGCTGTCGCGGATGTTCTACGACGCCGGGCCGCAGCGGGTGCTGAACGAGATGGAACACCTGCTGCGCCAGGCCGATGCCCGCGGCAAGCTGCGGGTTGCCGACCCGCAGAGCGCGGCGGATCAGTTCTTCTGCCTGATCAAGGGCGGTGCCCACTTCCGCCTGCTGATCGGCTGCGCCACGGCGCTTGAGGGCGAAGCCGCCGAGCGCCACGTGCAGGAAGCGGTGCAGATGTTTCTGCGCGCCTATCGGCCCTAAAGAGAGCTTCAAGCTTCAAGCTCTTCGCTTGCGGCTTGCAGCGGCTCTTAATCCGTAGGGTGCGCCGCGTGTTCCAGCAACCGGATGCCTGGTGCGCACAGCGCACCTACGCCCCTGTCAGCTTTTTCTTCGGGTAGATATCGTAGCGGCTGGACTTGCCCTCCAGCACATAGCCCGGCTGAGGGCCCTCGATGATCGGCGCCTTGCGCGGGCGCTTGACCACCACCCGGTGGCTGGCCAGGGCCAGGGCCGCCGCCAGCAGGGCCGGGGCATCCAGATCATCACCAACAAATGGGCGGAACAGGCGCATCTCCTTTTTCACCAGGGCGCTCTTGTCGCGATGGGGAAACATGGGGTCCAGGTAGATCACCTGGGGCGGCTCGCCCTGCCAGGCCGCCATCAGCTCGATGGCATTGCCGCAGCACAGTTGCATCCGTGCCGCGATGGGGGCCACCTCGGCATCCCGCGCGGCGCGGGCCAGGCCATCCTCCAGCAGCGCGGCAATCAGCGGCTGACGCTCGATCAGGGTCATGCTGCAGCCCAGGCTGGCCAGGACAAAGGCATCACGGCCCAGACCCGCCGTGGCGTCCAGCACCCGCGGCCGCACTCCGGGGGCGATACCCACGGCCTTGGCGATCATCTGCCCGCTGCCGCCGCCGAACTGACGACGATGAGCCACCGCGCCCTCGACAAAGTCCACCCGCACCGGCCCCGGTGCCTGGGGACCCAGTTCGACCAGCTGCAGGCCGGCGTCATCCAGTTGCAGGGCGAACTCGCTCTGCCCGTCCAGCGGCAGCCCCAGACGGGCGGCCCAGGCAGCGGCGGGCTGTTGCAGGTGGCTGGCCAGGGCCTGCACCCGCACGCGGGTTATATGCCGATCATCACTCATCAGAAAATATGCTCAAAAAACACTCAATTGACCGGCGCAGTGGCCGATAGCCTGTGCAGGCGGCATTTTGCCAGACCCGGCAGCCAAGAGCCGCAACGAGTTCGCCATGTTCGACGCCCTTTCCGCACCACGTCCCCATCCCGCGCCCAGCCACCCCGACAGCATCGAGCAGAGTCTGGATGAAGGCAAACGCGCCTCGCTGGACTACCAGATCCTGCGCCGCACCCTGATGATCGAGCAGGACGAGGCGCCGGCCAGGGCCGCCCCGCCGCCGCAAGACGCCCCCGAGCCACCGGCCATCAGCGCCCAGGCCAGCGCCTTCGAGCAGGTAGTGGCCCAGCGCGAGCTGGAGCTGAACATCAGCGCACCCACCACGCCGCAGAAAACCGATCCCCTGGTGCTGGACCTGGCCGGCAACGGCTTTAGCACCAGCGGCCTTACACGCCCGGTGCTGTTCGATCTGGACGCCGACGGTCGTCTCGACCAGATCAGCGTGCCCACCGGCGACGATGCCCTGCTGGCCTGGGACCGCAACGGCAATGGGCGCATCGATGACGGCCGCGAGCTGTTCGGCGACCAGCACGGCGCCGCCAATGGCTTTGCCGAACTGGCCAGGTTCGACGACAACGGCGACGGCCGCATCGACGCCGCCGATGCCATCTTCGATCAGCTCCTGCTGCTGCGCTTCGATGCCCAGGGCCGACAGAGCACCCAGAGTCTGCAGCAGGCCGGGGTCAGCGCCATTCACCTGGACGCCCGCGACGTCAGGATCGCCCTGGGCGCCTATGATGAGATCGCCCAAATGGGCCGCTTCGACTTCACCGATGGTCGCAGTGGTCAGGCGGCGGATCTGCTCCTGGCCCAACGTTAACGGGCATGCCGCGACGGCACCCCGAACGATGAAAGCCTGAACGGCATGCCCACCCTCATCCGGCGCTTCGCGCCACCTTCTCCCAGAGGGAGAAGGGCAGCAAGGAGGGCGTCGCTGCGCGACTTTCACACTAGCCGCCCTATAAAAGCCCCAGCTGCAGCTCTGCCGCAGGCTCGGGCCAGTCGGGTAGCGCCGGCAAGCCTGGCAGGCGCGTTACCAGTTGCTGGTGAAAACGCCGCGCCAGTTGCGCCGCCAGGCGATTGTCCGCGGTGTGCAAAAAGACATGGGGCGTACGCCCCTCCTCGATCCAGGCCGCCACCTTGTCCAGCCAGGGCGCCATAAAGGGGTCGTTGGCCGGCAACTCGGGGTGGCCGATAAAGCGCAGTTGCGGGGCCTGGCTAAAGGCCGTGGGGCGCGGCGGCAGGCGCGGCTTCTTGGCCTGGGCATGCAGCACTGCCGCGTCCGCCGAACGGCAGCTGAACAGCGCCCGGGCGTCCAGGCAGATGCGTTCGATGCCCCGCTCATGTAGCAGGCGATTGAGCCGGCGCTCCTCCTCGCCCCGGGCGAAAAACGCCGGATGACGCACCTCCACCGCCAACGTCCCCGCCGCCCAGGGTTCGACAAAGCTGCCTAGTTCCGCCAGACGCTGCGGGCCGAAGCTGGCCGGCAGCTGCAACCAGTAGGGGCTGACCCGCGCCCCCAGAGGCGCCAGCAAACGACGAAACCCCATGGCCTGATCCAGCTGCTCGCGCAGATCGCCGGCGTGACTGACAGTGCGCGGCAGCTTGGCACAGAAGCGAAAATGCGCCGGCATCTGCTGCGCCCAGCGCGCCACGCTGGCCGCCGAGGGCTCAGCATAAAAAGTGGTATTGCCCTCGACCGCATTGAACACGCGGGCGTAAAGGGCGAGAAACTCGTTCGAGTGACTGTCGACGGGATAGAGCTGGCCACGCCAGGCCGGCTCGCTCCAGGACGGGCAACCGAGAAAATAGGGCAGCATCGGCTCGGCAATCAGGCGTAGAGATCCAGCCCCAATACCTGCTGCGCTTCCAGATCGGGGGTAAAGGCGGCGGTGCTGCTGTAGCTGGCAATGGCCTGGGCGGCGCGGTTGTTCAGTTGCGGCTGGTACAGCTGATCCTGCGGCCGCGCCGGCAGGTTGTCGCTGCTGGCGGAACTGGCCTGTACGGTGCGCACCTGGGGGGCCTGCTCCAGGCCCTGGCTGCTGGCCGGGCTGGACGGCTGCTCGCGGCGCTCCTCGATCTCCCGCTGGGCCTCGCGAAAAGGCGTAACCGCCGCCCCACCCCGGGGGCTGCGATCAGGCAAATAGGCGGGGGTAAAGCCGTCGATACGCATCAGAGACTGCTCGGCAATGGCGCAACAGGAAAAGATTCAGGTACTGGCAATCTAGCCGCGCGCGAGTCGCTTGGCAATCGCCCTGCGCCATACCGGCGGTCGCATAGGACCAAAGGCACTACGGCGTTGCCTTGGGCGTGGCCACCTGATCGCGCAGGTACACCGGCTGCGCCTGATCGGCCGCCACGGCCTCGCCACGAGCCCAGGCAAAACGGGCCAGGGTCAGCAGGTCCTCGGCGTGGGGCAGCATGGCCGGCGCCTGAGCACTGACCACAATAGGTAACCGCGGGGCAAAGGTGCCCCAACCGGTACCCGCGCCAAACCACTCACCCGCCGCATCGCGGGGCAGGCTGGCCTGCTCGGGCGGCAATACGGCCTCCAGCCCCTGCAGGCGCATCTCGCCCTGTTCGGCGCGATAGCAGCCCCAGTACACCTCATCCATCCGCGCATCGATGGCCGCGGCCACCTGCTGCGCGCCATGCTCGCGCAAGCTGCGCTGGGCCAGCACCGCCAGGTTGGACACCGGCAGCACCGGGCGTTCCAGGGCAAAGGCCAGGCCCTGCACCACGCCGATGGCGATGCGCACACCGGTAAAGGCGCCAGGGCCGCGACCAAAGGCGATTGCATCCAGGGCGCTCAGGGGCACGCCGGCTTCGGCCAGCAGCTGCTGGATCATCGGCAACAGGCGCTGGGCGTGCAGCCGGGGTATCACTTCATAGTGGCAGGTGAGGCTGCCGTTATGCAGCAGGGCAACCGAGCAGGCTTCGGTGGCGGTATCCAGGGCCAGCAACGTGGTCATCGGGGCATCCGGGGGCGAAAAAGGCAGGCATTATAAACGCCAACGGCCCGCAAGCGGGCCGTTGAACGCACAGGGCTGAATCAGCTCAGGGCTGCCAGCACCTTGGCGGTGATCTCGTCCACCGAGCCCACACCGGGGATGGCACTGTACTTCGGCGTACCATCGGCGGCGGCCAGCTGCTGGTAGAAGTCCACCAGGGGCTTGGTCTGCGAGTGATAGACCGACAGGCGGTGACGCACGGTTTCTTCCTTGTCGTCGTCGCGCTGGATCAGCTCTTCGCCGGTCTCGTCATCCTTACCGGCGACTTTCGGCGGGTTGTGCTCGGTGTGGTAGACACGACCGGAAGCCGGGTGTACGCGACGACCGGCAATGCGGCCGACAATTTCCTCGTCGTCCACGGCGATTTCCACCACATGGTCGATGGCCACGCCGGCCTGCTTGAGCGCCTCGGCCTGGGGAATGGTGCGCGGGAAGCCGTCGAACAGGAAGCCATTGGCGCAGTCGGCCTGGGCAATGCGTTCCTTGACCAGATTGATGATCAGGTCATCAGATACCAGACCGCCGGCATCCATCACGCTCTTGGCCTGCAGGCCCAGCTCGGTGCCGGCCTTGACCGCAGCACGCAGCATGTCGCCGGTGGAAATTTGCGGAATGGCGAATTTCTTGGTGATGAAACCAGCCTGAGTACCTTTGCCGGCACCTGGCGCCCCCAGCAGAATCACGCGCATCTGATGTGCTCCTCAAGATTTGAATAAGAATCGTCGGACTCGCCTCGTGGGGCCAATCTCAGAATTGTTCTGGCAGCAGTGCCAATGGGGGCCAGGCTGCCGAAAGGTCGATCAAGATACACAGCGCACCCCGGGCGCACAAGCCACCAAAAGTCGGATAGGGGCAAGACCCAAGCAGGCTGGACAGGACCCCACCTGGCATGCCGCCAGGCCCGGGCAAAAGCGCGCCCGACAGCACCCCGGCAGGCCTTAGCCGGTGTTGCGCAAGCCTGCGGCAATACCGGCCACGCTGACCAGCAAGGCCTGTTCCAGAGGGCTGTCGGCCTGGTTTTCGCGCTGCCGACCGCGAGCCAGCAGCTCGGCCTGGAGCAGGTGCAAGGGGTCCAGGTAGGTGTTGCGCACACTGATAAATTCCAGGGTCTCCGGGCTATGGGCCAGCAACTGCGACTGCCCAGTCAGGCTCAATACCGCCGCCACCGCCTGCGACAATAGGCCGCGCAGATGTTCACCCAGCGGTCGCAACCCGGATTCCACCAGGCGCTCGTCATAGAGCCTGGCAATATTGCCGTCGGCCTTGGCCAGCACCATCTCCAGCATATCGATGCGGGTACGGAAGAACGGCCAGCGCTCGCGCATCTGGCTCAGCAACTCGCCCTCGCCACGCTGCAGGGCCGCCGCCAGGGCCTGCTCCCAGCCCAGCCAGGCCGGCAGCATCAGGCGGGTCTGGGTCCAGGCGAAGATCCAGGGAATGGCCCGCAGGCTTTCCACCCCGCCCTCGCGGCGCTTGGCCGGGCGGCTGCCCAGGGGCAGGCGGCCCAGTTCCAGCTCGGGGGTGGCCTGGCGGAAATAGTCGACGAACTGCGGATGCTCGCGCACCACCGCACGGTAGGCCGCCACGCCATCGCCAGCCAGCCTGTCCATCAGCGCACGCCAGGCAGGTTCCGGGGCCGGAGGTGGCAGCAGGGTGGCCTCCAGTACGGCGGCCAGGTACAGGTTGAGGTTCTGCTCGGCGATATCCGGCAGGCCGAACTTGAAGCGGATCATCTCGCCCTGCTCGGTGGTGCGGAAGCGCCCGGCCACCGAACCCGGGGGTTGCGAGAGAATGGCCGCATGGGCCGGGCCGCCGCCCCGCCCCACGGTACCGCCGCGCCCATGGAACAGCAGCAGTTCGACCTGATTGTCGCGGCACACCTGCACCAGGGTCTCCTGGGCGCGGTACTGCGCCCAGGCAGCGGCCGTGGTACCGGCATCCTTGGCCGAGTCGGAATAGCCGATCATCACCTCCTGGGGGCCGTGCAGCCGCGCCCGGTAACCGGGCAGGCCGAGCAGACACTGGATCACCGGCCCGGCGTTATCCAGATCGGCCAGGGTCTCGAACAGCGGCACCACGCGCATCGGCCGCTGCAGGCCGGCTTCCTTGAGCAACAGCTGTACCGCCAGCACATCGGAGGCGGCGCCGGCCATGGAGATCACATAGGAGCCCAGGGACGCCGCCGGGGCGGCTACCACCTCGCGACAGGTGGCCAGCACCTCCTCGGTCTCGGCGCTGGGGCGAAAATGCCCGGGCAACAGCGGCCGACGGTTTTCCAGCTCGGCCAGGAGGAACTGCAGACGACGCTCTTCGTCCCACTCGGCATAGCAGCCCAGCCCCAGGTAGTCGGTGATCTCGCTCAGGGCCGCGGCATGCCGGCCGGCGTCCTGGCGCACATCCAGGCGCACCAGAAACAGGCCGAAGGTGGCGGCGCGGCGCAGGCAGTCGAGCAGCGGACCATCGGCGATCACGCCCATGCCGCAGGCGTGCAGGGACTGGTAACAGAGGGTCAGGGGCTCCAACAGTTCGCGGTTGTCCTGCAGCACCGCCGCCGGAGCCTCCAGGCGCTCATGCAGGGCAGCCTCGGCCCAGCTGCGGGTGGCACGCAGGCGCTCACGCAACTGCTTGAGCAGTGCCCGATAAGGCTCGGCACAGGCGCCGACCTGGGCCAGCAACTCGGCGCTGGCCTGCTGCATGGACAGCTCGGCAGCCAGGCGGTCGATATCACGCAGGTACAGATCGGCGGCCATCCAGCGCGCCAGCAGCAGCACCTCGCGGGTCACCCGGGCAGTGACATTGGGATTGCCGTCACGGTCGCCGCCCATCCAGGAGGCGAAACGGATCGGCGCTGCATCCAGCGCCAGGTGCAGGCCGGTGGCGGCATGCAGGGCCTGATCGGCCTGGCGCAGCACATTGGGCACGGCATGCCAGAGCGAATGCTCGATCACCGCGAAGCCCCACTTGGCCTCATCCACAGGGCTCGGCCGGCTGCGGCGAATTTCCTCGGTATGCCAGGCCTCGGCGATCAGGCGCTGCAGGCGGGTGCGAATCTGCTCGCGCTCGACGGGCAGCAGGTCGCGATGATCACCGGCGGCCAACTGCTCGGCGATGGCATCGTATTTCTGGATCAGGGTGCGGCGCGCCACCTCGGTGGGGTGGGCGGTGAGTACCAGCTCGATATCCAGGCGAGCGAACTGGCGGGCCAGGGCCTCGCCGCCATGGCCATCGGTCAGCAGACGGGCCAGCAACTCGCTCAGCACACAGGCCTCGAAGGCCGCCGGCTCCTGGGGCTCACGACGGCGCACCCGGTGGTACTGCTCGGCGATATTGGCCAGATTGAGAAACTGGTTGAAGGCCCGCGCCACCGGCAGCAACTCGTCATCATCCAGTTGCGCCAGGCTGGCACTGAGCTGCTCGGCACCGCCAAGGGTGCCGCGCCGCGCGCCCTTGGCGCTCTTACGGATACCTTCGATCTTGTCGAGAAAAACCGGCCCCAGCTGGTTGCTGATGGTATGCCCCAGCAACTCGCCCAGTTCGTGCACATCCTCGCGCAAGCGCGCGTCTATCTCTGCCATGACCGCTGCTCCATGAGTCCTTCGCAGCCCTAGAGTGCCCAGCGCGGCGAGTTCTTACAAGAGCGCGACAAGACCCGCCGCAGTGCCCGCAAAGGGCTAGGCTTAAGGCATCGACCCGCACGCGCAATGGAGGCCACCATGAAGATTCGCGAACTGATCCCGCACTGGGAGCGCAACGCCAAGGGACGCCTGAGTGCCACGCCCTACCAGCTCCATCTGGAGCTGGAAGCGGCGGCGCGCCTGGCGGCATTGCAGGAGATGTACCCCAGACGCCAGGTCGAGGACCTGCTGGGCGAGCTGCTCGGGGCGGCGCTGGAGGAACTGGAAAGCAGCCTGCCCTACGTCAAGGGCAGCCGGGTGGTGGCCACCGACGAACAGGGCGACCCCATCCATGAGGATATCGGCCTGACCCCGCGCTTTCTCGCCCTGTCGCGCCAGCACCTGGCACGCCTGAGCGCGCAGCTCGATCAGGCCAGCTGAAGGTCACTCCTCGCCTGCGCCCTCGCCGGCCGTGCAGCGCACGGCGCGCTTCTTGTTGTCCACCAGCACGCCCGTCAGACCGCGCTGCTGCAGGTCGAACAGCACCAGCACGCCATCGATGCACTGGGCAACCTGGTCGGCCGGCTTCAGGGAAATGCGATAGTCCTCGCCGGGTAGGGTCTTGAGCATGGTGAAGTCAGCCAGCAGAAGGGCATCTTCCTCCTTGGCGAAATGCAGGTAGCCGTAGTAACCCAGGCTGGCCACCGTGGCGCATACCGTCACGATGGCGGTCAGAATCAGGGGAATGGGATTGAGGTCTTGCATGAGGCTGTTCTCGTCCAGGGTGGAAAGCTGCGCGATTCTATGTCGTTTTGCATGCCAGCGGGCAACCTGACCCCACCCCCAGCAAAAGTTAGGCGGCAGCGCCCGACCAGCCTGCTTAGATAGGCGGGTTACGCCACCTACAAGAGGTCTGCCCATGACCCTGCCCTGGTCCCCTGCCCTGCTGGAGCTGGCCCACACCCCGGCCGGCCTGACCGCCGGCTATATCGATTCCCTGCTGCCCGCCGCAGCCGACATGGGCCTGGATATCCCGCCCCTGCTGGCAGAGGTCGGCCTGAGCCTCGCGCAGCTGCGCTCGCCGCACTATCGGCTGTCGCTGTTCAAGGCCTTCGATCTGCTGTTGCGCGCCGAGCAGCAAAGCGGCGATGCCCTGCTGGCCCTGCGTCTGGCCCAGCAGGTGCAACCCCGCTCCTTCCAGTTGCTCGGCTATGCCTGCATCAGCTGCGCCACCCTGGGCGAGGCCCTGCAGCGCCTGCAACGCTTCGAGGCTCTGGTCTGGGATAGCGGCCATAGCGAACTGCATGATGAAGGCGCGTGGCTGGCCCTGACCTGGCAGGCCCCGACACTGCCCTGGATACCGCGCCAGGTGGTGGAAATGGCCATCGGCGGCTGGCTCGCCCTGGGCCGCCAGCTCTGCACCGAGACGACGGCACTGGGCGGCCTGCAGGTCGAGTTCCGCCACCGCCTGGCCGACACGCCCCAACGCTATCAGGAACTGCTGGGCTGCCCGGTCAGGGGCAATGCCCCGCGCAATGCCCTGCTGCTGCCCAAGGCGCTGCTGAGCATGCCCCTGCGCCAGGCCGACCCGCTGCTCAATCAGCTGATGGACGCCCAGGCCCAGCAGCAACTGAGCCAGCGCAGCAGCCTGGCCGAACAGGTACGTGGCCTGCTGCGGCAAAGCCTGCCCCACGCCGATTGCGACGCCGAACGCCTGGCCATGCAGCTGGGGCTGAGCCTGCGCACCCTGCGCCGACGCCTGCAGGCTGAAGGCCTGAGCCTGCAACTGCTGCTCGATGAGGTGCGTCACGACCTGGCCCTGGCCCATCTGCGCCACAGCTCCCGCTCGCTGCTGGAGATCGCCTGCCTGCTCGGCTTTGCCGACCAGGGTGCCTTTACCCGCGCTTTTCGCCGCTGGCAGTGCTGTGCGCCCAGTGCCTGGCGGCGCAGGCGCACGGCAAATTTGTCCTCGTCCACCGCAAACAGCGGTTACCCAGGCCAAGAGTCAAAACCCAGGACGCCATAAAGTCGGGGCTCTGACCCTGATAGGAGCGCCGCATATGCCCTGGTACCTGCAAGCCTTGATCTCTATTCCCCTGGGCCTGGCCCTGGGCAATTTCACCGAATGGTGGTTCCACCGCTGGGTGCTGCATGGCCTGGGCCGCAAACGCGGCACCTTCTGGAGCTTCCACTTCCACGAACACCACCGCAACGCGCGCCGGCATGGCTTCCACGACCCCAGCTACCAGCGCCCGCCCCTGGCCCTGCATGCCCAGGGCAAGGAAGCCTGGGCGCTGATCATCGCCAGCCTGCTGATCAGCCCGCTGCTGTTGTGGGCGCCCTGGCTGTGCCTGACCCTCTGGTATTGCGCCCTCAACTATTACCTGACCCACAAGAAGTCCCACGAACAGCCGCAATGGGCCATGCAGCACCTGCCCTGGCACTATGACCACCACATGGGCCCCAACCCCCACGCCAACTGGTGCGTGACCAAGCCCTGGAGCGACTGGCTGTTCGGCACCCGCGAACACTTCCTGAACAAGGCGGCCAACGACAGCCTGGCACCCCGCTGAGTCACGCACTGCGGCTGCGCGTCAGCCATGGTAATCTTGCCGGCTTTCGCGGGTGCCCCAGGCGTACCAGCCACCTCGGCACCCCCAGCCCACCCTGCGGCTAGCCGCCATGACGCGGCCCCGCATTGCCGAGCCCTTGTCAGCCAACGATGAGCAAGTCGACCGCAGACCTTTCCGCACACACTCCCATGATGCAGCAGTACCAGAAAAAACAGGCCGCAAGGCCCGTCGCGCCTGTCTTTTGCCGGGGCGCTGTCTAATACGGAAGCCGCAGATAGGGCCGCTGAAAGCCAGCAACTGCGCGGCGGTGCCGGGTAGTTTTAGACAGCGCTGAGCGGCCTTAATCGGGAGTAATGTATGCAACGATGCAGAACGTGCAAGCACTGGGAAAAACCTGAAACGGAGTTCGGGGAGATGCCGGGGATCGGCATATGCAGCGCCGCGCTGACATATTGGGACGCTACGGATTGGGGCGCAGATGGCATGGCCAGGGCACTGAAGCCCCAGCATAAAGACAAGAAGGCGTTTGTGCAGGATGGCAGCGACTATATGGCCACCCTGAAGACGCTCCCAGATTTCGGATGCGTGATGCATGCGCAGCTTGCCGAGTAAACGCAAGGGCTGGCGGCTCAAATCGCAGGCACAAAAAAAGGCCCGGCGCCGCAAGGGGTTTCCCTGCGGCGCCGGGCCTTTTTGCGTTTAGGGATTACCCATCCAGAAGCTCACTCCGCACGATGTTCAAATCACGCGGGGCGTCGAAGGATAGGCGGATCTGCCGGCCAACCAGGCCGACAACATGCACCTCAATACCGTCACCGGTGAGGCTCTGCAGCAGGCGGGCTGGGTCGCCTTTGTCATCGAGGCGCAGGCGGAAGGATTCGCCGGGGCGGCGAGAAATGATGAGGTGTCCCATTGGAGTACCGTCCTTGGTCAGTTAGTTGCAGGGCAACTATAGACCATCGGGAGGCTTTGCAACCTGCTGCGCAGCTTGCCGCTCAATGCAACCCAGCACCTGGGTGGCGCAGCTCACCAGCTCGGCCTCGGTGGCGTCCAGCGCGCGGCGCCAGTCCTCATTGATCACCAGCGCCGGCCTGGCCGGGAGCCGGCACGCCACCAGGGCGCAGTCCAGGCGCGGCTGTGTAGGCGGCGGGGTCGGTGGTTTCGGGGCGCTGGTAGAGCAGGCCGAGAGCAGCAGGCACAGCAGCAGCGAGATAGTCAGCAACGGCTTGGTCATTGCGTTTCAGCTCCTCGATGGCGGCCGACTGGGCGGCCTGGTTGCGGGTGATGGTTTGGCTGAGCTGCAGCAGGCGCCGATCTATATCGGCCAGTTGGCCGAGGGTTTCCTGTTGGGCGGCCAGCACGGTGGCTTGCTGCAGCACCAGGGCCTCGGCATCCGCCAGGCGCTGCTCGGCCTGGTTGGCGCGGTCGGCTTGCTGATCGATGCGCGGGGCCATGCCCCACCACACCACGCCCGCGGCGCCGGCCATTAGCAGCAGCACACACCCCAGCTGCGCGGCAAAGCGGTATTGGGCTGAGATCATGCTTCACGCTCCGAAAACTGCGCGCCGCTTAAAACCGGAAGCGGTTCAGCAGGCACTACCACACCGGTAGGCCAGCGGTAACCCGTCAGGCGCGAAACAGGGAATGCCTTGATGTTCACCGCGTCAGACTGGTTGCCACCCAAAATCAGCAGATTGCCCGCCTTATCGCGACCCACTACGAAACCAACATGACCACCGCCCTGCCGGGTAAACACAGCAATGCAGCCAAGCACTGGAAGCGCAAGGAGCTGGCCCCATTCGAGGTATGAGCGTGCGCTCTCGAAACGACTAGAGCGAATGCCCACGCGCTCCAGCATTGCGCCCACAAACGCAGCGCACCAGGGTGTTTCGTCATCCTTAATGCCGCCTCGCTTGATGTCGCGCCACATCTGCAGGATCTCGGGGTTATGATCAGGGCCTTTAACCTCGGCCAAGCCGAGGTACTTGCGGGCCTCGATCAGCCACTTGGGTTCGTTGATGCTCATCTGTTCCTCCAGATACAAAAAACCCGCACGAGGCGGGCAAGGATCATTTATGGCAAGCGTGAGAGTGAAAGCCTTTGCGGCCGGGCTGGCCGCCGATGCGATTCGCGGAGCGATACCTACCGAAAGCGAACTGGCGGATGCCGAGCTCTTTCGCCCTGAGGACTGCGCGGAGGTAGTTCGCGAGCTAGAGCGTCTTGCAGACGAATTGCTGGCCAATTCGATGCGGCTGGAGTCGCTCTAAACCGCAATGTCTTATTGCTGGAGCCTCGCCCACCTGCTACGCCACCAAAGTGTTCTCGGAAAACTCAACGGCATTAATCAGCTGGCTGACATCGACCGTTCGGGCCGTGGTTCCGGCCACCTTACGGATGCCGACATAGTTACGCAGGGGCGTTACTCCGCGTTGCTCGGTCGTGGCATTGAAGCTGCTATCAGTGATGGTGGCGATATTGACCAGGGTCGAGCCATAACCCTCGACATGGGCATAAAACTGCACCGTTGCCGCCCCGCTCTCATCGCGCTCCATGGTGTAGTACACGGTTGCGCTGGTGAGTTCGGTAATGGGAATAGGCCGGAAGCTGG